>Ga0209991_10000167_pt1 | contig 28970 bp, 22 predicted proteins | sample ChitaG_FD_183167 | JGI IMG/M metagenome (GOLD analysis project Ga0209991, IMG submission 183167) | Deep subsurface microbial communities from South Pacific Ocean to uncover new lineages of life (NeLLi) - Chile_00310 metaG (SPAdes)... | ecosystem: Environmental > Aquatic > Marine > Oceanic >... | reverse complement strand
GATTCTGGAGATAGATTTTTCGATAGCCCCCTATAGATTTCAACCTACCTCGCCCACTTGGATTCAAATATGGTTAGGAAGTGATTAATCGGTTGATTTCTTGTAGTAGAATATGCGGAGTTTTTCTTCGCCTCGATAATGGAAGGTTTGGTATGTTTGTAGGTTAATTCCCATTTTGATTTTGTCGTGTTGTTTGTGTTTTTCTCTCTCTTTTTAGACCCCCCTAGGGGGAGGGGGTGTTGCAGTTTTGCCTGTTGACATGTGTTGCGAGGCTTTGTCAGTGCGTTGATGCCGTGAATGTATTGAAGGCCATGAAATTATATTATTAAACGTTGGCTTATTTCTCGTAGTAGAAGACGTAGAGTTTTCCTTCGCCGAAAACACCGTATACTTGGATGTCATCGTTCTGTAAAGCTTGCGTGACTACGCGGTTGTATTCTTCTGTGCCTAGCCTGGGCTCGGTGACGATGAAGTAGGCTGTTGTGGTGTCAGTGTAATTCATGGCCAAGAGCATCCATTGTGGAGAGGGTTCCTGCTTCATGTTGACAAATAGGTCATATCCGGTTTTGTTATATTCTCCGAAGTAGTAGGCTCTTGGATTGTTGAGTCCCACAATCATTTCTCCTGCAAAAATAGTCCATGAGTCACCAATCACTACGTATTTTTCTTTGGTGTTCTCTTCGATGTATTTCACTGCTTCTAGCTCGTACCATGTTGTTTGTAAAGGAGCGACTTGGGGGTAAGCAGCGCTCAAAGAAAGAGTGATCCATCCTCCTAGAACAAGAGGGATTAGGATGTTCAGGGTGAATAGCATACTCAAAATGCGAAGAGAATTTCTTTTGCACAACGCTCTTAGACCGGCAAAATTTAGAGTGAATATCAGACTTAGCACGTGAAGAACCGTTCTTTTGGGCAGTGCCTTTAGACTGGAAAGGGATATGGTGGGCAGAGAGGTTGCTTTTAGAAAAGTCTTAAGTGATGAACCTGCTGCGTAGATTGCGAGTGCTACAAACGGTGCGGCTATGAAGTCTCGGAACACCCAGAGTCTTTCTTCGTTGAGGGGAAGTTTTTCCATGAAGAGTTTTAGGATTCTGTAGTCGACTAGTATCATTAGAAACGCGGCGGAAAGGAAAAAGAGGTGTATCCGAAATTCTGCAGTTGGATTCTTTTTTAACCTATATAGACGATATATCATATACAGAAGTGCCAGTGCCGGTCCGATGACATTGAGGAGTATGGTTTCAAGGTTGAAGCCATAGGTGAGTTCTCCAATTAGGAATAGTCCTGCGATTTCTTCAAGAGGTAACTCATAAAACTTTTCTAAAGTGAAAGCTGTGTAGGTTCCAGCACGGAATAATCTTAAGTAGATGAGAGAGAAGGGTAAGAGACTGGCGCAGAGAATGAAGGAAGTTACCAACGAAATTTTTGCGGTTATAGATGGAGACTTTTCGCCTCTGTACGACTTGAACGCTAAGGATAAGAATAGAAGAGAGAATGAGATGATTCCAGTCAAATTATGTGAAAGAAGGGAAAAGAAAGAGAAAGCCAACATTAAAAACGTGGTTTTGGAATCATTGGAATCTAAGTTCTTCAGCATAAAGTATAATGAGTAAAAGAAAAAGATGAATCCGAGACTGTTGGGCACCGAAATTGCTCCAAAATAGGTTGCGTATGGGAAAGCAGAGATAAGCAGACTTGCGAGAACTGCAACTTTCTTGTTTTTAGTGAAAGTGTAAGTAGTCAAATATACTGCGATTGGTGTGAAGACTCCCCCCAAGACTGGTACAAGGAATAGATGAACCCAGAGAAGGTCTATGCTCAACATTCGGGCGAAAATCACGCTTAACGCAGCCTGAAAATTTATTCCACCAAACCGTGTATAGATCTGTGACTGAATCGTTTCTATGGGCCATGGAGGCCATCCGTGAAGAATAGCGTTGTCATACACAAGTCTGGTTCGTCCTAAAGCCATTTGTTGTCCACTGAGGTCACCTGCTGGAAAGACTATGGAGAAGAGGGAGTGGATGAGAATTGAGTGAACAATCACGAACAGTAAGTTGTGGGCTCCTTCCCTAGAGGCCAACAAGATTGTAAGTAGGAGCGAGGTGGTAACAAACAGCGTAGGAATGAAAGCTGGATGCAGAACTTCCCAAACGGTGCGAGCTTCTCCTGTACGAGATAAAAAGAGCAGGTAGAACGAGAGTGCAATTAGAAACAAGTAAAGAATCTCGCCTATGTGCAGAAGCTTAGGGAATCCTTGCCTGTTAGGTGACATTCTTGTTTTCCACCCTTTTGTTCAACAGAGAAGAAAGCGTGGCTACGATAAAGAGGACCAGAGTGAATCTTGTGACATCGAGGTTGTAGATGATTATGACGAGCCAGCCAACGAATCCTAAGAGCATAATAAGCAGCAGAACCCCAAACATCAACCTGAAGAAAGCGGGCTCTTTCTCGAAAAAAGCACGCCCCAGAAATATTCCATTTATCAAAAAATACGACAAAGAGGCTGCAAGCCCCAAAATTGGCGATTGGGGGAGGTTCAAATTTATATATATTATCAGAATGAGAACGTAAGAAGCCAGTGTGAAAATGAGTTTTTGATCCTGCGCCACCAAAGTCTCCACTTTGCTGAGCTGGAATAAGCCACTCAATCTCACACCACCCAATTGCTCACATCAACAAGAGTATTGGTGAGGCATGACTTTTAGATATGCCTTTCGTACTTGATGAGGCCATCCATGCATTGTTGTCACCAAGCGAATGCTTCACGCAAGAGTTTTTCAATTTTGCCAGCGGTGATTGTCCAATCAAGAATTGTCACCGCTCGTTTTCGAGCTTTTTGTCCCATTGTCTTGCGTAACTCACTGTCTTCGTAGAGTTTGCGTATTTTTTTGGCTATCTCACTCGGGGACTCGACGTTCACAAGAAATCCATTGGCATTATTTTCAACTAACTCAGGTAGACCCGCAGTATAAGTTGAAATGACAGGGATGCCACATGCTTGGGCTTCTTGAACCACCAAGGGAAAACCTTCCATATCTCTGCCTAGAATCTTGAATGGAGCAACAAATACATCTGCGACGTTATAAACGTGAGGTAAAATGTTCGATGGGACAAACCCTAAGAATCGCACTTTGTCTTCAAGATGCAGAGCTTTTACTAGCCTGATTAAAGTAGGTTTTTCGAGACCTTCGCCAACTATTAATAGACGTATATCTTCAATGTCTTGAAGAAAAGTTAGAGCCTTTATTGCGTCGTCAAATCCCTTTCTTTTGATAAGGCGACCCAGCGACAACAAAACAAACATGTTTTCCACATTGAAGGATTTTTTTAGTTTGCCACGCTCATTGTGCAGTGCTTTGAACATCTCCGTATCAACACCACCAAGAATCACATGTATCTTTTCGGCAGACCCCCCTTGATTTACCATCATTTCTTTTTGAACCCTCGCCCCACAAACGAGTCTATCACATACTAAGTATGCAAGTCTTCGAGCAAAAATGAAAGCAGGATGCAAAGTGTATATGTCCATGCCCACATAATTGCATACAAATGGCACACCCATCATTTTCGCATAGGCACCAATCATAGAGAATTCAGGTCTAAATCCGATAGCATAAACAATAATGGTCCTTTTTTCTTTTTTCAGTTGGCCGATTTCTCTTATAATGTCATAGATAAAGCAAAGATTTAGACGACCCCATCTTTCACTCCGAAGGTGATTCGGAAGTGCTGCAACTCTTACCTTATTGGCTTTAGCTAGATTCTCTGCTATGTTATATGAGTAATTTGCAAGTCCGCCGTGCATTTTGGGAGGATATTCAGCGGCTAATAGGAGTATGTCCATGACTATTGTTTCTATCCAACGCCTTCTATATCAGATTTAGCATGCACGTGCACTCATTGTGCACCAAAATCACTTATAATTTCCTTACGGTTGATCAATGTATAGAAGGTGTTCCTTATGAAGTATTTCTCCTTGTATTCAAATTGAGGAGCCACTTTGTCATTTAGAGCGATTAGCAACCAGAGGTATACGAAGTTTATGCCCGCTTTCGCTAAGAAAACCTGATGAGCTTGCAGACGGGGATTGACCTCCATAACATAAGGTTGATTATCCAAAGAGCTAACTTTGAACTCAACACCCGCTGGACCAATCCAAGGTCCAAGCTTCCGCATAATGGATACACCTAAATTCTTAAGTTTTTCATTATGAACGGTTCTTCCTGCCCATGATACGCCTCCAGTCGGAGGTTTTTCTCTAAGTTTTTGGTAGACTGCAGCGGCGCAGATCTTATGATGTGTATCCCACAACGTCTGAACCGCCTGAACTGAGCCGGGCCCACCAGGCACCAGTTCTTGAACAATCACATCTCCATACTCTTGTCTTAACAGTCTAAATGCGACTGCGGCTGCTTCTCTGTCCTGACAGTAGGTTACTCCGCGAGCTCCTCTGCTGACTCTCGGGCGGACGACTAAGGGAAAACCGATTTGTTTAAGAGCGCTTTCAAATCCACTCTGAGTGGACGGAGAGAAAGTCTTGGGTGTTTTGACATCAAGTTTGGAGACAGTCTTCAGCATTGTCCACCTGTCAGATGCCCTGAGGACAATCTTGTAGTCAGGAATAGGCACCGCGATTCCTCTGTGAGAAAAAAGTTCTTTAACCCTTGACAAAGCCAAGACTTCCTCATCTGAGCATGGCAAAACGACGTTTGCTTTCTCTTTTTCACATATTTTCAACAAAGTGGAAGAGTAGTGTCTCTCTTTCACGAGTGGAACTACATAGGGTTTGACGCCTTCCACGTATAGACCCGGGGCGAATAGGTCTGCGTCAACACTAACGATCTTGAAAGCCCCAGCTTTTTGAAGAGCGTGCACTGCGTTCAGGCCTGCGAGGCCTCCAGTCGCTGTGACTAATATGCAAGGCATTTTGTTCATCAAGTCATACCTCCTCAGAAACAGTAAATGGAGTATTAGCGTTAAAAACATTTATTACGATTCTGTGGATTAATACAACCCTCATGTCCACAATCCTCTGAAGGAGAAGTAAGACATTTGAAAATTCTGAGACTTCCACCAACTGAGATAAAAAAAGCGGCGCAAAAAGGTTCAATAACCCTCGGCGTAATCGGTTTGGGCTACATCGGCTTGCCAATAGCGTTATTCTTTGCTAAGGCAAACTTGAAAGTCATTGGAAGAGACATAGATCCTTCAAAGATTAAGAAGTTACGAAACGGTAAGATCTACATTTCCCGTGAAAAGGGCTTGAAGGAATTGTTAGCCGAGGTTCGAGCAAGGTTTACTCCAACCATGGAAATAGAAGACTTGGAAGGCGCCGATGTGTTCATCATTGCAGTCCCAACTTTATTGGATTCGAACAACAAGATAGACTTGAGCTACGTGAAGCAAGCTTCCCACGACTTGGCTCGATGCTTGACAAAAGAAGCGCTTGTAGTTGTGGAAAGCACTGTTCCGCCGAACACAACCGATGAAACTATTATAAAGATTCTTGAGAAAGAGTCAAAGCTGAAAGCGGGCGCAGATTTTGGTGTTGCAGTTTGTCCAGAACGGGCTAACCCGGGAGTTATCTTGTCGACTATGATGGAGAGGACGAAAATAATCGGCGCCTTAGACGAGCAAAGTCTCCAAGCAACGAGTGCGCTCTATTCACTTATCTCCAAGCGTGAACCCTTGAAAGTACCCAACATGAGAACAGCCGAGACAGTCAAGGTTGTCGAGAACAGTTTGCGAGACGTGGATATAGCGTACGCGAATGTTATTGCATTGTACTGTGAAAAAATTAAGGTAGACGTGAGAACAGTCATAGCTGCGGCGAACACTCATCCCGCACGCAAGATACTTGATCCCGGCGCTGGCGTGGGAGGAGCATGCATTCCAGTTAATCCTCAATTTATCATTCAAACCTCTAAAGATTCATACACAGCCTTGCTAACTGAGGCTAGGAAGATCAACGATTACATGTCGTATCATGTGGTTGAGCGAGTTTCTGAATGGGTGAAAAAAGAAGAGAGGAGTGCTGAAGCGACTGTGCTCCTTTTGGGTTATTCATACAAGTCTAACGTGGGCGATGTTAGGTTTTCTCCTGCCAAGAAGATTTTTAGCGAATTGAGAGAGCTAGGCTTCAGAGTTTTGATTTACGACCCGTATGCCAAAGCAGTTGTCTCTGAAGCTGAGAAAAGATTTTTCATTGACAATCCTTATGAAGCAGCGAAAAAAGTTCATTGCATAGTGGCTACCATTGGACATGACATCTTCAAGAGTTTAGAATTTGCAAACTTGGCTCAGAAAATGCGAAAGCCTTTGTTTTACGATTGCACCTTCTCGTTTGATTCAGAAGAATTACGAAAAGCGGGATTCAAGTACAAGGGTGTTGGCAGGTTATAATATCATTCTGTAAACTTCGAAAGCTTCTGCTGCCTTGACGCCAGCCTGCAAGCCACGAAACCTTGCTAATCCACTTGCGGCTTCAGCCTTCATGTATCCCTTCCTGCTCTGACTTTGGTGCAACCTTATCGCTTTGATCTTCAGAGACAACACATCTGAAATGTCAATGAAGACTTGAGGAGAGAACTCAGTCAACGTGCTAGGAGTCTCGTAAGCCAGTACCTGAGGGGCCTTTCTGCAAGCGGCTTTTGTAGCCATAGCCGTGGCAACGTGATCTTGATGACGATCTCTACTACAAGACGTGTAAACACGGGAGGGATTATACTTGTCAGTTATGTTCTCAATTTTCAATATTGCTTCTCTCAAGTTCTCGAACACTTTGGCATCTGGAAGGTTGCCGAAGTGCACATTTTTCTCTGGGATGCCTAGAACTACAGCAGATTTCACAGTCTCTTTGGTTCGCACCTCTGGGTCGCCGCCTTCTTCCCCTCTAGTCAGAACCACAAGAAAGACTTCATCATGCGCCTTAACGTGCTTTGCGATGGCTCCAGCGCAACCTAATGCAATGTCGTCGCCATGCGCTGCCACTCCTAATACTCTCAACTTGACCAACTCAAAGTTTGAGTATTGTGTTTTCTCGTTCAAGATAAAGGTTATTCAATTTTAGGCCTCAGCAGAGCTTTTCTCGTATCTAATACGAATTTCAATCACTAAGATAACTAGTAACAGAAGCGCTATAACGGCATTGACCTCCAAAGCCAAGGAACCAGTCGCGGCTTTCACAACGTGGGGAATATGATAGTCCCATATGCCTTTTGTACTGAACTGGTTGTAGGTATACCAGATGCCTACTATTCCCAGACACACCGCTAAGATAAACTTGGCAGCAAGTTCTCTCTGACTTTCGATGCTGGAGACTCTAGCTTCTCCACCCCATTTTTTACGCGCGTACAGTTTGTATCCAACATAGAAAACGAATATACCGACCATAGCTAAGATGAAGTCTGGAGATAAAGAGAATGTCACAGTTCCTGTATCCAATGTGTAGATTTCCTTTATTCTGAACGGTTGTAGTTTGAAATCCCAGTAGAACGACAAAAGGATAGAGAGCAACATCCCAACTATCAGCATGATTCTCCCAAGGACGCCTTTGTTACCGATTTTGTTCATGATTTTTCCAAACAAGCTTGGATGGTTAGGCATGATTTTCTTTCTCCTTAACTGCGCAGGGCTCTTACATCGTAGATAAGAACTCTTGGGTCAAAGTTAGTTGGGTCTTCATCCCAATACACAAGATTGAAGCCAGAAGGAGCATTCATGGGGTTGCTTCGAAGGTTTCGAAGATCAGGAATAGTCAGTTCAGTCCTGCAAATGACTATGTAATCAATGTTATAGCGTTTTATCAAGTATATAATCATACTCATGTCCACGGGTTGCTCTGGTCCTCTCGGCCTCGGGATAGTAACTATCTCTCTATGGGTATGAAAAACGTAAACGACAGAATATGCCATAATAACAGATTTTGGAGAAGTGTTAGTCTTTATCCACTCGTATATCTCGCCATCGTCAAATTTCCATGCCAAGTTTTGCATAGAGGTGTCGATTGCAATATAATGAGGGAAGAACGACATAAAAATAATTTCGATAAACAAAAACACTGTTAATATCTGTTTAGACTTGATGTTCCTTTCAGGTCTTGGTCGATCCGTTAGTCTAGGTAAAAGAAACTGTGATAGCGCAATGATAAATGAAGCAGACAGAATAGCCATGACTGGCATGTACTCAATAAGAAAACGAGCGTGAGGTTGTTCTCGCACAGCAAAAGAGAATACGAAGATCCCACAAAACGGATATAGGTATAGAGCAGATAAAGTCCTCCAGCTCTTAATGTTTAACAACAACCCGGCAATCGCCATTATAAGAATCACAGGACTGACTAGAAAGAGTATATACCACCATCCATACAATGCATTGTACATGCGTATCTGCACAAAATCAGGGTCAGTAAGTGTCTCCCAAAGGCTGGGTGGGTTAATTTCGCCCCAAGTCCCTCCCAGCATTTTGGTTGAAATAGGAAATCTGCCCAAGATTGCATAGGACAAATAGAAAAGCAGAGCTAGTGCAATGAGAAATACCAGAATTATAACATAGAGACTTCTCATTCTAAAGACCCTCTGCCTAAAGGTTAAGAAGTAATAGCCTAGTACGACGCCCAGTAGAATGAAACCGAACTCCATTCTTGCAAAAAGCGACAAGCCTACGAAGAAACCAGCTAAAAGGGCAGTTTTGTTGCCCTCATAGACCATAGCACATAGAGCTACTGTCGCCAAAAAAGTTGTCATCATACCTGTGCTTCCGCCGAATGGTCCCGAATAATGCACGAGCAATGGGTGAAAGGCAACAATGGTGGTGGCAACAATAGCGGTTTTTTCGTTGAAGAGTTTCTTTGCTAGATAGAAAGTCGGGATAACTAATAACGCTCCCAATATAACATCAACAGATTTTATAGCAAAAGAGGACTGTCCAAACATAACAAACGAGAACGTCAAGAGACATGGATATATCAATCTGGCAGGGTTGTTGTAGGGGTGAGTAATCTCAATAGGAATCATCCTCAGCCTAATATAGTGAGGCTCCAATGCGATGTAGTTGACCTGTAATTGTCCATAATTAACGAAATTTTGTGCAACGTTACCGTAAACCGCTGCATCACTGCCGCCGAATTCGGTTGAAAAACTTTGCAAAAAAAGCCTAATGGTTAAGCTTACGATCAATAAGATGAAAATAACCTTGTATTTTCTTACAATGTTGCTGTATCTGAAAAGCATAACAGCGCCTATAACAATTAACCCAAGTGAGACATACAGTGGATATGTAGCGTAAGGATCACCAGCCTTTTCGCTCCACATAACTTCACTCGTCTGCCAAACGTCATAAACATAATACCCATTGCGTTCAAACAGGAAAACAGCATCGTCGCCTTGTAGACGCTGAAGACCTCTGTTGGGCAGATAAACTGTATACTTCGGAGGATGATTCCAATCGTTTTCTGTAGGTTTCTTGGTCAACCTCATGTGAAAAACGTTTGTTTCCTGGTTGAAACCTTCATTGTAGCCCAGTTGACCGAAAGTTTCCCTGCTAGTTTGAGGAACCGACAAAGAGAAGAACTGGGGCATATTTTCGTCAAACATGTTCCAAACGCCGTCTGAATCTTGGTCTTGTCTCCCTGCCTGGGCACCTGTAAACAAAACAAAGTTTGTATGAAACACGGCTCTACCGTTGCTTGTGAGAGGCAGATTAAAGCCCATAGTGACGTTACGATAGGTTTCCATATCGTTCGCTTGAACCATGAGGTTTTCGAGACGTTCTGAGAGAACTATTCCGATGCTCAAGTCTTGTTTTGTGTCTACCAACCACACCCAAGAGTCATTAATATTCCGGAGGCCATACCACATGTTTGAGCTGTTTTCAAATTCGTAAGTGGTTAAACCTTCGTTTTGGTAAGCGACTCTAAGCCGCACAAGATACTCATCGTTTCTGGCATAAGGAACCCCGTAATCACGTCCCGTGTCTGTGCCGTCGTCACCAATAAAATCGTTGGCAGGAAATGTTATCTTAAGTCGGTGTCTACATCCGCCATATGAGGAGAAACCGTTCTCGCCACGATTCCCTTCTGTTAAGGTCCACCCATCGTATTCGATCCACCTTGACCCGTCTGGGCTATAAGAAATTGTGGAGTTGGCAAGATCAAGAGCATCTGGAACCCACACTTCGATTTCAATGTCAGAGGTTGGTGGAGTGTTTCCGTCCCAGTCAACCCAAAAGTCATATTGGAAGTAAGAGGCTGCCTTGTTGTGAACCCAAATGCTGTAACGGGCAAACACTGAACTTGCGTGTACCCTTGTTTGAATCGCGTAGTTTTCACCTGAGTGGAGATATACGTCTGGGTTGTTTACGTGCATGTTTGCTACAAACGCGCCGAATAGAGGCCAGTCGGTCTCAGCCCTCCAAGGATTAGCGTAGGTCGGTCCGTCCTTCTGATTCCAGAATCGCAGTCTGTTGTCCGTGTAGTTCGTTGGTAAGATCAGTCTGTCGAGAGGTTGCGAAGGAATTATTTGTGGATAGATACTGTAATCCCCTTCTCCCCCGCCTTTCTCGGTTATTTCCCATCGCATTTGAAGGTAGGGTTTGCCCATTTCAAGAGTGGTGTTTAGAGCTACTTCCCACTCGTTTGTTTTGGAAAAGACAAACCTTAGGTTTAGGCTTCGTTGATATTCCCGGTTCTTGAAGTTAGGTTCTTCACTCAAAGGTCTGTAAAGAATGTAGTTGCCCACTGTCTTGTCAAAGAAGAAGACTTCCTGTGCGTCAGCTTCTGAAAGGCTATAAATCGAGGCTGGGGTTGTCAAAATTGTTTCCGAATCAATTTTAAAGAGTTCGGTTCCATTCGAGGTGGTGACAAAAAGGTTAGAATCATCCAGCCCTCCGTCTCTATCAAGGTCGTTCCACCTCACCTTGATTACGTCTCCAACGGTTATATAACCCGTGTTTTTATCGTATGAAGCAGAGATTCCCGAACCCGAAGAGCCAGATAACAAATGACTGTTTTGAAAGTGTACGAGAGTAAGGAATATGGCCAAGATTAGGATGCCAATAAACAGTCCGAGAATAAATTTTTCTTTTTTCACTTTGAGAATTGCAACAGCCACAGCTGCTGCGAAGCCTCCAAGCATTAATATGTATACAATGTCATAACGAATTTGTCGTGGTACGCCGAGTCCTTTTTCTTCATTAATAGTCAGTTCTGTGTTAGTCGAAAGGCTGATAGATTTTGTGGCTCCAAACTGTTCTGCAAGATGGTAAGTTTTGATAATGAAGCTTCCAGCTGGCAATTGTTGAAAGAAGACATTTCCAGTGGAGTTTGTTTCTGACTTTGTCATTCGGGTTCCATTAAATCGATAAATTCCAACGGTAATTCCGTTTGCGTCACTGCCATCAATCGCTACACATGATACCGATAAGTTGTAAACCGCACATTCTAATGGATCGATTGTCATGTCAGTTGAGAAGGAAAGCCTATATTCCGCTACTTGAAAGCTCATTAAGAAAGCTTTGAGTTCGTATGTGTCCGCTTCAATCTCAAGCACCACCCAGCCAGTTTCGCCTGTGAACGCGGTTCTTGCCACGTTGCCATTCAAATCATAGATTTTCAACTCAGCGCCGACTAAATCCAAATTATTATAATCAACCAAGTGCACACTTAAGGTAGTCACTAATACAGGCGGGCTGCTTATTTTTCGCATTTCTTCCATCACTGCAGCCCGATTTCCGACATGAACGAACAGTCTATTTTCAAGTTCTACCAGTTTTCCGATAGGCCATGTACCACCGCCTATTTCTAGCCTTATGGCCGGGCCTTCTACCTTGTACTCGCCAAAATAGATTTTGGAATAATGTTGTACACTAGGTACGAAGGCGAGCCCTCCATTTCCCGAAGCATTGTAACTGCTTAAGAAGCCGTGGTTGGGAATTCCTGAGAACACCCACTTGTAGGCTTCTGAGTAGGTGAATCGGCCGTTATAGTCTTCGTCGACATACCATCTGTCATAAAGGTCTTTATGATCTAGGAAGGCTCTCTCATACGCGTACTGTACGTCTATATCTTCGTTAACAACAAATACGGTTTTTAGATCCACTCTCGCGCTCAATTTGTATACTCTGAAGAGAAGAGTGGCGTTAATGTCGAGTGCTTCTCCATACGTGTTTTTAAAATTCACATCAGAGAGTCCTATCTCCAGCTGAATTGGTCCATTTTTCAGTACTGTTACTGTGGCATTTTCGTCACGGCTATACTGGAAGAAAGGATCAGTCCAATTATGCATATCTTTCTCTAGATCGGTTACTCGAATCAATAAAGTGTAAGGGTTAGTGCTGTCTATCATCTCTTCGTTCGATTCGAAAATGCCATCTAGATTTCGGTCAAATCGAAGACTTTCCAAGTACACTCCGTTCTTATATCGTATTGTGGCGTTGATTTTCTCGTTTACAATGATAACGTAGTCTCCGCTTATTCTGCTCGATACACCGGTATAGTTAGGAGGACTCTTGGGACCATTTTCAAGAACGTCAAAGTAAATGTAGTAAATCCTACTAGTCCCGGCTGCTGTGGTTCCATTCACTACCCAAGCGACGGTTCCGTAGACCCTAAAAGTGGCGTTATAGTGAGCTGCTTTTTCAAATTGAGAAGGAACTTCCCACAAGGCATCACCTGCCGCATTATATTCAATTACTCGGATGGAGTTTTCGTCAAAAGTTCCGGACTCGTTGAATTGAGACAGCAAGCTCGTGAAGTTTAGGGTCTTTTCGAATGGGACATCCTTTCGGTCGTAATCTCCTAAATAAAGCGTGTATGGGGAAGGGGTTCTATAGTGCCAAGCATCGTTCCACCAAGGAGCATCGGAAGCCGACGATGTAGATGCGTATACACTGAGAATTAGTTGCGTTAGCATCAAAGTGAGAACTGCGGCTGCGGTCAAAGCAAAGGCCTTTTTCATCTGACTCCCTTCCATATTCCGCGTCTTTGGCTTGGACTCAAGAGAAACATAATGTAGTAGATAAACCGTACGAAATACCCTAATATATACATTAAAATTAGGTAGAACAACTTGGTGACAATAACTCCCGCAGCCACTTTTCTCATCGCAAAAGTGGTCAGCAAAAACAATGACGCAAGTGAAACAAAGGGCAGAAACAAATTGGTTTCAACTAGTCTAAAGATAAAATTCGCTGAGAGGATTACGAAGATGACTGGGGCAAAGACATTGAGGAGAAGGTGTCTGGGAGCTATAAGTAGACCGAAAAGGCCGTATCTCTTTCGAAACAGTATTTCCTTGTGCCTCAGAAACAAGACGAGGCTTCCAAACGATAGGTGCTTCATTCTCTTTAGCCAGCCGGTCACTGTTTCTGGCCTGTTTGTAACCCATTGATCAACGAAACTCAATATACGAGAGTCGAAAACAACCTTAAATCCATTTCTTCTAACGAGGACTCCTGTGTCAGTATCGCTCGAGAATATTGCTTCGTCTATTGTTGAGATTATAGATTTTCTAAATGCTACAAAGGGTCCGGACATTCCAAATATGGAGTCGATCTTGTTTTCTAATTTCCGGGCGTAGAGGCCTAGGTCAAGGTTTAATGCAAGAACATATCTTTCATTTGTTTTTATTGTGCATGTTACTCCGCCTACTTCTGGATCTTCAAAATCTTCGACCATAAAACGTAGTGCATTGGAGTTCAATGGCAAGTCAGCATCGCTTATTACGATTATCTTGCCATTTGACTCTTGAAGACCAGCGTTTTCGGCTGCTGATTTGCCTTTTCTGTTTTGTCTGACGATTTTTAGTTTTGGGAAGCGTGTTTGCTTGAGATTTTGGAGTATGGATAGTGTTTTGTCAGTTGATCCGTCGTCGACCACTATTACTTCCAGGGCGTTAGAGGGGTAATTTAGGTTGAAGGTGTTTTCCAGTTTTCGTTCTATGGTTTTTTCTTCGTTGTGCGCTGGAATTATGAAGCCTACTAAGGGAAGTGTTGGCTCGTCAATCTCTTGGGTTTGTTCTTTGCCCTTTGTATTGTGGCACATTTTCGCAATAATGGCGAGAACTACAATATAACCTACAGTGTTTAGGAGAAGAAGAGAAAAAAGGAATAGATTTAATGGATCCAGCAAGAGCAAACCTAGTATGCCTAGAATTGAACTAATGAAATATGTTAGAAACTGCTCTTTCAGCATGTGTTACCCTCTTACCCGCGCTATAGCCTGCGCGAACATGAAATGAACCATTGGTAATATTCTTCAACCTTGGCGGCGATGCATGCATGCATGCCAACCGTCTGGATGAAAATAAACAGTAGAGGCAGAAGCACAACCCAGTCACTGAAAAGATAAATGATCATCTGACCTAGAATCAACCAGTCAGACAGGTTCAACACCATTCACACCGAAGTTGTTCCGCATCTCTTGCTCTTTCTCGCCATTTTTCTCTTCTGGGTAATCTTTTGATTATTGCCTTCTTCTACGGATTGACGCTTCCGAAACAATCACGATGTATGGTGCAAGCGCCCGAAAAGCGAAACCTATTCCCAAACTTTTTCCAAACCTTATGTTTCTATTCCGTCCCGATAACATGTTTGTAGTATTTTTCAACTTTACTCGCAACTACTTCTTCACTGAAACATTGCTTCACAAAGACACGCCCCTTTTTCCCCATTTCCTCAGCTAGCGAGGGGTTAGTTATAAGTTTTCTTAAAGCTTCTGCTAACTCGTTCGCGTTTTTTGGTTTTACGCATATACCATTCACGCCGTCTGTAATCATTTCCGGAATCCCACCCACTCTGCTTGCGACGACAGGTAAACCGCAAGCATTGGCTTCGAGGACCGAAATCGGGTGAGCCTCAGACCTTGAGGGAAGGACAAATATGTCAGCTGCGTTCATCAATTGGCAAATGTCGTTTCTAAAACCTAGGAATATTACATTTTCACGGATACTTTGTGTCATTTCTTCATATTTTCGACGTAATGTTCCTTCTCCGGCAAACATGAACGTCAAATAATTGTGTTCCTTCAATAGTTGCTTTGCCGCCTGTAAGAGGTAGTCAATGCCTTTAACCTGTTCCAATCGGCCTACAAACAAAATAACCACATTATTCTTTTTTATTCCTAATTCTTTCCTTGCCTTTTCTCTCTTGCCAAATGGTCGAAATCTTTCAATATCCACACCCCTTTTTACAACATGGATTTTACTGTTTGGAATTCTTAGCCTTAATAGAAACTCATTCGCAGAGAAAAACTCTAAGCGTATTCCGTTTGCTTGTTTCAAAATTAATCCCGCGAGAAGGAGAGAATGAATTAATCCAACCAAGTCAACAATCTTATTCCCATAGAACCAATCAACACCAGGAAAGCCTCCAACCGTTACTGTGATAGGAACCTTGATTATTTTCCTCAGCAAAAGAATAGGAAGTGACGTCAGATAAAGCTGTCCCCAGAAATCGAGCAAGTCTATCCTATGCCTTTTAGAGATTTTGATAATAGTGTTTGTCAGCTGAAACAGGTTTGGTATAGGATATTGTATTTTCGGTATTATGACTGATGAAACCCTGTAAACTGGAATTCCTTCAACAATTTCGAATTTTGGGAGCCCGCTATGCCGACATGCAACAACGAAAAATCTATGTCCTTGCTTCTGAAGTTGTTTGGCCTCTCTCAGCAGAAAAATGCCTTCGATGTAATTGGGAATTCGATGCGAAGGAAAGTATGGACTAACTACACAGATTCTCAAGGTACCCGACGAGCCTCCATTTCATGCAAAAAGAAACCTTCTCTGTAGTTGAAACATTTACTTCACTCAGGAGACGAAAGTATTGTTGCGCGCACGCAAAGTCTTACATGAAATGACATGGATTCTGTATCCTCTTCCCACGATACTTTTGTCCTGTTCATACCGCATTGTACTTCTTTTTATTGGATAGACTGAAGAAGGGTAAAATAGATGAATACGCAATATTCTCAGAGAATTATCCTTCCTTCGCATCTCCAACCGTTATAGGTGGCACAGTCTTAATGACTTTTGCAGGCACACCCCCAACAAAGGTGAATGGAGGAACATCTTTTGTCACCACGGCTCCAGCGGCCACTATAGCACCCTCACCCACTGTAACCCCAGCAATTATTATGGCCCCTACACCGATCCAAGCATTTCTCTTGATTATCACAGGGGCTGCGAAGGCGGGCACACGACCTTTGTGTTCGGTTAAGGGCCGAACGTGAGTTATGAACATGGCTCTAGGTCCAATAGCCACACCATCTTCAATCGTCAGTAACTCTGGCCAGTCAGGATCAATATGAACGTCTGAAGTAATCACTACACGCTTGCCTATCTTTGCTCCCATAGAGCGATAGAGAGTTAATTTAAGTTCACCGCTAGGAATTTTAGACGCAATAATATAACACATGTAGTTATGCAAAACTCTGAAGAAGTATCTAGCCTTCCCTAAGACACCTGTGTAGCCATGCGCCTTCGCCAAGTATGGCAGTTCCGACAGCAAGCCCTCTACCTTGTTATACTCTAGAGGTATGCGTTTCAACATTTTGTCTTCTGTCATAAACCTTCACACAAACATGGTCTTAAACATAGTTTGAGTAGAAGCTTTAAAAGTCCTATGTTCCCGATGAAACAAGCTCACTTTCATCAGCCGAAATATGGTTCAGTACAGCTCTTGCACAAATGTAAGTTGGAGAAAACCTGCTTTCAACAAACTCCAACAACTCTCTAAGTACCAAAAATCCTTTCCCCTTTCCTTTTCTGGACAAAAACGTGAAAACCCTTTTTTGTTCAATAACCCGAAAATTTGTTTGGTCAGGCAATGCAAAGAGGTCGTAAGGGTGAAGAAACACCGTTACTATCTTTTGATCGATTTTTGACAGAAAGAACTTGTAAAAATCCAAGCCAAACAACATGATATAACTCAGCCCTACAGGTAGCTTCACCAATGGCAAAACCGACAACGGGATTTCCAATATCGGAGAGTCCCCTCTTCGACCTATATCGTTCATTGAAGGCCAGTACGGTGTTCGCGGAGCCCTGGGAAAATAATATTTATTCATTATTTTCGAAGACGGCGCAACTGAAGAATCGTATTTATAGCCTAAATCCGCCAAGACTCTCAATGTCTTTTCATTAACCCTGTTGACAGGCGCCCTGAAGCCTATTGGAGAAATATGCAAGTTCTCATCTATGATTTCAGTAGCCCTTTTTATGTTTTTGAACTGTTCATTACGACTGTTCAAATCCAACAGTTGGTGTTCAAACCCGTGACACGCAATTTCATGCCCATGCTTGATAACTTCCTTTATCGTGTCAGTGGTGTTTTCGACCACATCGCTTGTTAGAAAGAAAGTTGAACAAACATCGAATTCCTTGAAAAAATCAAGCAATAGCGGTATGCCATCAATGACAGAGGAGTAGTCGAAGCTGCCGTTTTCTAACGGCATCCCTTCAACATCAACCGTAAACACAAAAAACCTTTCCAAACAAAACCCCTTTTCTTAGCGCAAAGCTACCTATACCCGTAGAATCCTAATATGCCCAAGCCCTCACCGAATCAACATAGGCTCGAATTTGGTCATCAGTCAGAAATCTATGCACCCTAGCAGGTGTCCCATACGCCACTGCTTTAGACGGTATGTCTTTAGTAACCACAGATCCTGCACCTATTAGCACGTTTTTTCCTATGGTTATGCCTGGTAAGACCTTTGTTCCCGCACTTATTCGAACATAATCCTCAATTGTAGCGCCTTCGAGACCTTGCCCAAGAACTATCTTCTTGTTGTCGAGAAACACGCATCCAGGTGCTATGAACACCCCGTTTCCTATCCTCACCGACTGAGATACATAACATTGACTCTGTATCATCGATTTGTTCCCCATTTTGATGTATCCGTCTAAGATTGCCTGTGTTCCAACTATGCAGTTATCTCCGATGGTTACATGCTCTCTAATTAATACGCTATGCCCGGTGCGTAAGTTCTTTCCGACGATCACATGTTTGTAAATAGTTGATCCAGACCTGATTATTGACCCTTCGCCTATTTTCGTCTTAGGCTCCTTTACTATCAAGTCTGAGACCTTTGGGCTGGTTGCAGAAAAATCTGCTTTCTGAAGTTCAAGTTTGGATGGATGCCCTATTATGCAGCGGCTACCTATGACGCAGTTGCCCCCTATAACCGAGCCGGACAAAATTTCAGCAAATCGGCCTATGCTAACGTTATCGCCTATCTTCGCCTCATCGTCCACGTAAGCTTGTCCCATTTCCGATTTTCCGCCCAGACTAAAATGTCACTATCCGTTAACCCAGATCTTCAACGAAGCCCCTGACACCACTCGCAACATAGTCCATTTCATCCTTCGTTAGGGATGCGTACATAGGTAAAGTAAGCACTTGCTTAGAAATTTTTTCGGTCATCGGCAGTTCTCCACCTTGAAAACCAAACTTCTCTCTATAGAAGTCTGTTAAGTGCACTGGGAAGAAATACACCTTGGTCATCACGCCTTTTTCAGCCAAGTAGCCTTTAAGGCTGTTTCTAGCTTTCTTTCCATCCCTAACCCTTACAGTATACATTTGATAAACGTGGAAAAATCCCTCAGGAGGGTTAGGTGGCTCTATCTTGCTCATGTTCGACAGGCTCTTCGACATGTAAGCGGCATTTCTCCTCCTCATCTCGATGACCCTGCTCAGCTTTTCAAGTTGGGAGACTCCAAGAGCCGCGATTATATTAGACATGCGCCAGTTGTACCCTAAAGCCACATAATCCATAACCTTCGCTGACGTGAAATAGTGCTCTGTTTCAAGCCTGCCGTGTGACCTAATAAGCTTTAGTTTTTCATAGATGTCACGTTGGTCGGTGGTTATCATCCCGCCCTCCCCCGTCGTAATGACCTTGTTTCCACAGAAGCTGAACATCGTGGCGTCACCGAAGGAGCCCACGGGCTTTCCATCAATATTGGCACCGAGGGATTCAGCTGCATCCTCTATGAGCAACAGATTGTAGTCTTCTGCTATCTCCTTAAGTTCCCTGATGTGACAGGGCAGGCCTCCGTAGTGTATGGGCATGACTGCCTTCGTCTTATCTGTAATTTTCTTTTTCACGTCCTCGGGGTCAAGACCGTGTGTGTCCATATCTATATCTGCGAATACCGGTTCCGCCCCTACAAAAAGAACCGAGTTAGCGGTGGCAATGAAGGTGAAGGAGGGAACTATCACTTCGTCTCCCTGCGTTATCCCATAAGCTAGAAGTATGGCGTGCAAAGCCGAGGTGCCAGAGTTAAAAGCCACCGCGTATTTCTTTTCAACACGTTCTGCAACCATTCTCTCAAACGTCTTGATGTTTGGTCCGATTGCCCAAAACATCCCTTGCCTAATAACCTCTGACACACGCTCTACATCATCTTCGTTCCAGTAGATTTTATAAAGAGGAATTCTCCAGCTTGACAACTTAAGTTTTCACTTTCCCTTAGTCTTCCGCTTTTTCGGTTTTGAATCGTTGGGGTCGCTCTGTTTTCGGCCGTATTTGGCTACAGACACTTCCATCGCCAGCTTCATCAATAGTCCGTGCAACTCAGAAATTTTGTAGTATAAATAGAACGTCAAGAACAGAAAGAACAGAAAACCCGTCGCCACAAAAGCTGAGATCGTAAATTCGGTGCCAAACATAAGGTACACGAATGAGAGCAGAGGCGGGACCGCGAAGAGTAAACCTACAACCATCCCTATAATGAACCATAAAACAAAGCCCTTTCCATTAATTTTGCGTTTTCTTAACAAATAAAAATCTAATATTATGAGAACAATGCAGAACACGACCCCGATTAGCGAGTATCTTTCCCACATCTAGACGGCTTCACCTTCTAGTTTCTTGAATTAAGGTTATTAGAAGTCTAAAAGGGTATAGTAACATCTTGTCGAATGAGAAGCTTTTCGATCTGCCATGTTTCCTCGGAAGCACATTAATAGACACTTCTTTCAGCCTTAACCCCTTCTTTGACGCCAGTATAGTCTCCGCTACCCAGAAAACCGAGTCCTCTATGGGTTTTCTCGCTATGTAAATTGGCATCAAGGTTTGGATGGCTTTCCTACTCCATGCTCTCATTCCCGACGTGACATCTGTAATTTCCATTTTCCGAAATAAAGACACTAGTGTTGAGGAGAAAACTATTCCACCTTCCTTCACCGCTGAGCTATGATTATCGTTAAGCGTCAAGTAACGAGAGCCCATGGTCATGTCTGCTTCATCATTTATTAGCGGATTCAGCAATTTCGTGATTTCCTCAGGCCTGTGCTGCCCATCCGCGTCTATTTTCACAGTGTAATCGTAGCCATCGTTCGCGGCAACCATGTAACCAGTTTGTATGGCGATGCTTCCTCCACAATGGAAAGGCAACGAAACCACATCTGCCCCAGCTTCCTCTGCTCTCTCAACAGTTCTGTCCTCGGAACCGTCGTCGACGACAACAATCTTGAAATCAGGATACAGGGCAAGCGTGGATTTGACAACTTCCCCAACCGTCTTCTCTTCGTTGTATGCTGGAATCATTACCAAAACTTTTCGTGCCATAATGTACACTTGCCGTTAACAGTTATCCTTTCCGACACTCACATGGTTCCGTTTACACTCTTCAATGAAAACAGGTATACCCACCCTTGGATCTATCGTCTCAAAGCCCAGAAGGCGCTTCATCTTTGAAACATCTGCATAAATGCTATACTCCCCATTCTTCAAGAGCTTGACGGTAACTTCAGTATTTGAAAAAATCTCACGAACGATTCCAGCAACTTCGCTGATAGATAAGCCGACTCCGGAACCTACATTAATAATCTCCCGATAAGCTGAAGGGTTATCTAAGGACTTCATGAAAGCCTCCACAACATTATTCAAGTGTACAAAGTCTCTCAGTTGCCCACCTCCATTCACGATCAAAGGCTTACCTTCCAAGGCTCCTCTAATGAAATGGGAAATGACACCCTGCTCCTTCAAGAAATCCCCATAAACATTGAAGATTCTTAGAACTGTCGTGTCAATGCCGTAATCCTCAGCGTACCCATGGATAAGCAACTCAGCAGCTAGCTTATGGCATCCATAAATACTGGTAGGTCTCGGCTCGATCAACTCGTCAACCTTCGGCTTCGCAACGTCTCCATACACTGCAGCAGTGGATGGAAAAACTAGGTGCTCAGCATCAGCAATTCTCATCGCTTCTAACATGTTATGCACGCTTGCAACGTTCAACCTAAAACTGAGGTCAGGCTTTTTTCTGCAGTCTGGAATAGATGCCAGCCCCACCATATGAATGACCTTTGATATCTCCTTCTCACGCATAACCGACAAAAGCTTATCAGAATCAAAAATGTCTCCAGCTATGCTAATGATGTTTTCCGCTCTATCCTCTTTAGCATTAATGTCGTAAACCGTGACAGGGGAATTCGACATTTTGGACAGGGTATCAACAATACATGACCCAATGAAACCAGCACCACCTGTGACAAGAATATTCCCGCTCATATACACCTCACCTGAGCGTTGATAGCATTTATGCCTAAAAACCTAACAAAAATTAGATCGTGCTTCCAGCTAGAGGCTGTCTTATTTCCCCAGGCAAGAGCGATTCCACAAACCCTCTCGGCGATCTCAGCTCCAATTTTCTCGGCCATCTTAAGAAAACCGTTCTCTAGGGTCCTCGATATCTTTCTAATTATTTCTGAAAGAATTCCTGCAAGAACAGGGCTTCGAACTCTTTCTACACAGCGTATAGTTAAGTCAACTATGCCCCTCTCTAACCTTGATGTAACCTTGAACCAAACCCTTCGTCTCAAAGCTCTAGTCTTGATCCTCATAAGACCCTGTCTAGTCAGCAAATGAACCGCTTCTCCTCTCACTCTTTCAGTTATGGGCTCCCTTCCACATGTGTGAAAGACGGGAACACCAATATGATTGTCTAAAAGAAGTCTATTAAATGTTACTTCATATTCTTATATAACGTAGTTCTATACAAAAATTCGCGCACGGACGCGGAATCTTTGATAAAAAGTCATGTCAAACTACATCTTACGCCTGCGTATTCTCTGCCAAAACGACGTAATTTTAGCCTGTACAGTTTTTCTCTTTGAGTAAGCATAAAGGAAGAACATAAGCCAAATTGTAAAGAGGATGTATCCGATTACGTAATGAACAAATCCTCCCACTTCTGCACCATAAAAGTAGTCTGTCAAATAAATTACAGTGACTCTAAGTATGTTCAGGGCAAAGGTGCCGAGAATACCGGCAATAGAATACGCTACTTTCACTTTCAAGTTGCTGGGATCCTCAAACAAGATAATGACTAGTATGATGGAGAAAACCAACGCGCTGTAAACGCCTATGCACTCGTAAACAAAGCCAGTAGAAATCGTTTTCCCTGAAAGAGACAGAAAGGTAATGACAGGTACGTTGCCTAAGTAGATATTCGCGTCTATGCCAACTGCTCTAAGAATATTCACGATGATGTGTGCAAAATCGTTGGCAAAAGGTGAGAGAAAGGGCTTCAACGAAGCCGCTATGAAAGAGCTAGAGGTGGCAGCCACTATAAGAAACAGAGGTGTAAAGGCCTCTTTGAGGGCAGAAAACTCGAAGAAAAGCAGGAAAATGCCGAGGAGATACATGACGTAGTTTGCTGAAGTATAAAGGGCTGCTCCAGGGTATACAATGACTATACCATAATGGACGAAGAAACTACTCACCATCACAATTGAACCCAAAATCTTTTGCACAAAATTTGCTTCCTTAACACCAAGAAGTTTTTGAGGCTTTAAGAAGAGAAGCAGGAAACCATAAAACGGAATTATTACACTGAAAGGGCTGTAATAGAAGATTAACAGAAGGGGAGCGAAGACTAAAATATAAAACAGGTTAACCCTGTTCCGCAGTAGAGAAAGAACACGAGGTAACCTTGTCTTATTTAAGTTCATTTTTGCATACCATCAATAGATTTGATTACTGTTGATGCCACGAGGTCAAGCTCGTTTTCAGTTAGCAAGGGAGAATTCGAAATGTAGAATCCTTTTCGATAGGCATTTCTAGCCACGCCCAACTCGTTAAGGTTGTATCCATATTTTCGATACGGTGGTTGTTCAGGAATAAATGACAACAATGGTCGAGTCTCGATTCCTTCCCGCTCTAGATCCTCCACGATTCTCTCTTTTCCCCTCTCTGCAAGAATAGCACAAACATAGTACACGTTAAATGCATAATCTAGCTCTACTGGCAACTTCAAATTGGAATAGTTAAGTCTACCTTTTAGATACTCAATATTGGCACGTTTCCTCTCAATATAATTATCAAGTTTTCGTAACTGCACCAAGCCTATTGCAGCGTGAATGTCCGACAACTTATAGTTGTAGCCCAAAATCGGATGATAGAACTTTTCATGTTTGTCCATCCCGAACCTTCTTAACAAGCGCATTTTTTCAGCCAGCTCCTCGTCGTTTGTTAGTGCCATGCCGCCTTCCACCGTAGTGATAAGCTTGTCAGCGTAGAAGCTGAAACATGAAACGTGACCCAGTGAGCCTATTTTTTTTCCTTTGTACCTCGCTCCGTGGGCTTGAGCTACATCCTCAATCACAGGTAGATCATGTTTTTGAGCGACTTCTATTAAAGGGTCTAAATCAACAGGATGCCCAAACAAATGCACAGGAAGAATCACTCTTGTTTTCCGCGAAATTTTTTTCTCGATCAACGCCGGGTTCACGTTCAACGTTGCGGGTTCCACATCCACAAACACGGGTTTTGCGTCAAGATAGACTATAGGGTTGGTGGTAGCTACACAGGAGAGAGGAGTTGTAATAACTTCGTCTCCTCTTTTGACGCCTAGAGCGGTTAAAGCCATGTGGAGGGCAGCTGTTCCATTGTTGACTGCAACACCATATCTGACCCCGCAGTATTTGGCAAATGACTTCTCGAATTCTTCAACTTTCTCTCCTTGGGTAACCCAGCCGCTTTTCATCGTTTCCATAACTGCTTGGATTTCGTCTTTTCCAATATCTGGCTTGGCTATAGGAATTTTCACGTTTTATCCTCAGCTAAAGTATTGTTAAAGTGGTATATTTAAGACGCGTCGAACTAAGTTCTATAACGTGTTTACATGTAAATCTTCAAAATTTTGGTGCTCAATATGTTACATGTGCGGCATTTCTTATCGGTCACTCATCATAGTTTTCAGAGGGTCTTGCCGTAGTTTCTGCTGAGTATTGTCAAGTCTAGAACGTTAATTATATTGTCTGTGTTGAAGTCGCGGTCTGGATTCCAGTTGGGAGTATCTGGTATGCTTCCGTATGCGTTGATGAGAGCTGCTAAGTCAGAGTCATCTACTTTGCCATCGCCGTTTTCGTCGCCTGGAATTTTTACGTAGACCATTCCGTTAATGAATGTGTTATCAGTGGCGTTGTACTCGTTCTCAACGATATCGGCTTCTGCCTTGATTGCGTAGTTGCCAGGCGTAATTCCAGAGGTGTTCCAAGTGAAATTCAACGTGGTTGCGTCGTTTGGGGTCAAGTTCGATACGGTTTGTTTTTCTATAACACTGTTGTTGTAGAACGTGGTGACGTTGAACGATTCTGTGTTTAATCCTTTGTTTCTCACGGTGACTGTTATGTTTAGTGTGCTACCTTCGTACATTGAGGTGGCAGATGGCTCAACTTCCAGCACGGATACATCGTGGTTTGGCGTGAACGTGCTTTCCAAAGCGAATGTGCCGTCTCCTGTGGTGGCTGTTGCTCGCTTCACCACTAGGTAGTAGGTTCCATTGTATGGTGCGTTTAGAATAATCTGTTCATATCCTCCAGTTGTGGCGTTTATGCTTTTGGCTACTATGGCTGGTTCTCCATAAGATGTGCCTGTGCTGTTGTAGAGATACAGGTCGAAGTCTGCTCCCGAAGGAACCGCAAGTGTGAAGTTGTATCTCCCAACAGAAACAAGCTGCATCTTTCTAGCCCATGCAAGCTTTTGGCCGAGCACCGAGATGTCTACTAGAGTTGGAGGCTTGCCTAACGTCTCAGTTACGGTTGTCTCAATCTCATAAGTCTTCAATATGGCATCGACTGCTACATCAAGGTTCAATCTACCATACCCCTCATGAACATCCTTACCACCTCTCTCTAAAGTTGGGCTATCCGAGGTGTAATATTCTCGGGAGTTCGGATAGGTTTCTGTGGCGGTCATGAGCAAAATCATTTTTGGCAACAAGGCTTGGCTGCGAGTGTACTGCCAATTGGCAAATCCGCCCATAGCTTGGATTATGATGTTTGCGGCGCCGGCCACCACAGGCGTAGACATAGAGGTTCCTTGCATTGGTGCCCCATCGTCTGCGGTGACTTCTGACCAGCCTAAGTTTGCGTCACCATCGTTGGAGTCTGCGCTTAACAGGGGCACTGCAAAGAAACTGCCTCCAGGAGCGGCGATGTCGGGTTTTATAGTATTGCCTTCGTACAGTGAGGTTCCGCCTTGGCTGCTGTAATGGGCTATGTTGTCAAACTGATTTGTGGCGGCGACGGTGATTACTTCGTCTACGGAACCAGGCGTGTAAATATAATTTCCTCCGGGTCCGCTGTTTCCAGCTGAGACAATTGTGGTGATCCCACTGTTGACCATATTCACTAGAGCAGCGTCCACTGTCGGCACTTCAGAGCTAAAGCCTAGGCTCATGCTAGTGATGGCAATGTGATAGGCTTCCCTGTTGGCGATTATCCAGTTGATGGCGCTGATTAATCCTGTGTCTGTTCCGCTGCCAGCGTAGTTCATCGCCTTCACTCCTACAAGTTTAGCTTCAGGTGCAATACCTGTCCAGGCTGGGAAGCCGTCTGCTGGCGGGCTGTACGGCCAAGACATTGTAAAAACTGCATAGAAATTGTCCCGCCATGAGGGGCTGCCAGCTGTAAAGGACATCAATATATGGTACATGTCGTAGCCGCCTGAAGGAGTTGAAGCTACGTTGTAGGTTAGAGTGTGCCATTGATCTTGGTTGCTTGGGTTCACGGAGTCTACCAGAGTCCAGCTTCCTGTCAGTGTCTTGTCTCCGTAGTACAGGTGAAGAGCGTCCAGTTTTCCTTTCCAAGAGTTTTTCCACTTCACTTTTATCGTTATGAGACCTGTTTTATTCACCATCATACCGCTCATGTAGTAAGTCCCTGTGGGTATTTCTCCCAGGTTTGCTCCCCAAGTAGCGATTGCGTTTCCAGAAGCGTCTGTGCTGAAGAATCCGTTTCCAGCAGCCAATCCTGCAACGTGTGAGCCGTGTCCATCATCGTCGTAGGGAGAAGTTGTGCCAGGGTTTATCTGGTCATTCCATCCGACTATCTTCTTCGTGAAGTCTTGGTCGCCGAAACCTGGCGAGAAGTCTGGGTGAGAGTCGTCTATGCCAGAGTCTACAATGGCGATGGATGAATTTGAGTCTCCTTGAAGTCCCAGGTTGTTCCAGACGTAAGTTCTCGCACCCACCTGTGAAGCTGCGTATGCGATCGTGGCGTGAAATACCGCCTCTTTCTCAACTAGAAGAACATTAGGGTTGGACTTTACGAAGTTTAGTATTTTATTGTAAGGTATTTGTCCACCGAATCCGTAGATTGCGTGTTTCCATGGAGGAGTGGTTACGTATCCGTCGGACAAGGCGAAGGTGTTTGCATCGTAGGCTGTTGGTTCAGTTTTCAGGGCTACGATAACGTTTACGTAGTCTTCAGCGGTGCCGTTTATCATTCTATCAGTGATTTCTTGGTCAAGTGAATCAGCAATGTCGTTGTTGTCTTGGTCAACCCAGGATGGTTTCCACATTTTAGGTGTGAATGTCAAATTCTTGCCATCAGAGGATGCTGTTTGAAGCGTTGTTTCCATGAGGTTTCGGTTTTTTTCTTGTTGGAAATCGGTGGTAGTGGCTGTTGGAATGCTGGACAAAATGGAAAGAGTGAGCAGTGTGGACAAAAGCAAGATGTATAAGAGTTTTGTTCCGTTTCTTCTAGTCAAATTTGTTCCTCTTTGAAGTGTAGATAGGATGGTTGTGCCACCGTTTTCTCGTCTGTGATATATTATTGTTGTCTCCGGAATTATTAAGATTACAGTTTACTTATTTCTAGAAGATAGTTAGTTTTGAATGATGTTTTGGGTAAAGCTAACCCATTGGTAAGTTGTTCTTAAGCTCTAGGTGGTATTGCCGTAGTTTTTGCTAAATATGGATAGGTCTAGCACGTTTATTGTGTTGTCGTTGTTTAGGTCGGCATCGGCGTTCCAGTTAGGGCTTGAGAGTGTGGAACCGTAGGCTTGGTTGAGCAGAATTAAATCGTTGTCGTCTACTGCAAAGTCGTTGTTGATGTCGCCAAGGAGTTTGACGTTTATTATGCCGTCGGTCATAAAGTTGTCTGTGAGATCAGTTTCGTCTGGGAGGGGTTCTGCAGTTGCAGAAAACTGATAATAGCCTAGTAGAACAGTTGATGTGTTCCAGTCGAAGAAGAGGCTTGTATTTGTGTATGGGGCTAGGTTTGTTACGGTTCTTTTTTCGATGATTGTGACGTTGTTTTGGAGGGTCACGTTGAACGTTTCTGCCATTGGTCCTTCGTTTTTAATAATCACTTCGAAATTCACAATTTGCCCGATATAGGCCATGTTTGTGGACTCGTAGATACCGAGTATTGCGATGTCTTGTTTTGCGTCTGGCCAAGTATTCATGAGCGGATAGTAGTCCACGCCTAAGTGGGGTATAATGGTGTCTCCTACGCCGTCGCCTGCAACTCTGCCATAGCTGCCGTCGTCTACTCCTTGATAGTCGCTCCAGTGGTTGCCTTCTCCGTCTTGAGACCAAGTGTTTGTGCTTACAAGATCTCGTGTGATTTGATCCACGTTGCTTATGAAATTGTTGTGGTAGATGGTGTTGCTCGGTGAATAAGTGGTTGCTATGCCAAACGTGTTGTATGAGACGGTGTTGCCTTCAAAGGTGTTTGAAGAAGAATTGTAGAGTGTAAGGCCCCAGTCGTTTTGGGATATTGTGTTGCTTGTTACGTTGTTTGTATTGGAGTATGCTAGGTAGATGCTGTAGGCGGGGTTGTATGAGACATCGTTGTAGAGAATGGTGTTGCTGTGCGACTCGTATAGCTGAATGCCATAGGTGCTTCCGCTTACATTGTTATCGCGGATGAGGATGTCATCGGAGCCTACTGCGTATATGCCAAATGAGTTATCGATTCCTACATTATTGAGCACGTTGTTGCCTGTAGAGTAGCTTATGTATATGCCGTAAGAGTTGCTTGTCAGCAGGTTGTCTGATATCGTGGTTGTGTTGGTTAGAGCCAGCTTCATGCCGTAGGCACTTCCTGATATGTCATTTTCAGATATGGTGTTGGTGAGACCGAAAGAGACGGATATACTCACGTTGCTGTTGTTCTGAAAAGTGTTGCGAGTAATGATGTTGTTCGTTGTTGGTGTTACGTCGTCTCCGAGTAAACTAATGCCGTAACGGTTGTTTTTTATTATGTTGCCGGTAATGTTGACGCTGCCAATTGTGCCCATTACTCTGATTCCGTTGTTTCCGTTGCGTATTGTAAATCCGGTTATTGTGACGGGGCTTGTTTGAACATGAATGACATTTCCGACCTGTTTGCCATCGATAATTGTCGTGTCTTTGTTTGCTCCTATCAATTGGATTTCTTTGTTTATGACCACGTTTTCATAATAGATTCCTGCTGACACTTGAATTATGTCTCCCTTCTTTGCTGCGTCAATAGCGGCTTGAATGGTGGGGTAATCTTGTGGAACCATAAGTGTCTTGGCAGAAACGGGAACTATGTAAAAAAAGATTGTGAATATGGTAAGGGATATTAGCAGCCATATTAGAAACGAAGAAATAGTCTGTTTAGGCATGTATATTCCCTCCTTTAAGACGGAAATGATTAGCTGTAGTTACAAAAAAGGGGGGAAAGCTTTATGGAGGGGGGGGCGGTGG
>Ga0209991_10000166_pt1 | contig 29004 bp, 24 predicted proteins | sample ChitaG_FD_183167 | JGI IMG/M metagenome (GOLD analysis project Ga0209991, IMG submission 183167) | Deep subsurface microbial communities from South Pacific Ocean to uncover new lineages of life (NeLLi) - Chile_00310 metaG (SPAdes)... | ecosystem: Environmental > Aquatic > Marine > Oceanic >... | reverse complement strand
TTTGCCGATACCTCAAGGGCTACCTGGATCAATCCGGCCAGCTCAGCCGAGACGATCTTGCTCTCCTGGTTGAGTTGATATACCGCACTCCGGGTGGAAAAGATGCTCATCAGGCTGTCAACGCGGTCGATCTCAGCGAACGCCGCCTCGAACGCTTCTTGAAGATCTCCATGTCCCCATGCCTTGATGCGTACATAGGTGCCCAGGGCAAACCGCCCCTCCTCAAAGGAGGTGCATCCAGCAAGAAGTAAGATCGCAAAAGCAAGGATTAAACGACGCATCCTTTATAATACATCGGACAAGGAGGCTGTCAACAATCAGGGATGAGGGGGTTGGTGGTTATAACTTTTGTTCAAGGGTTGACCTTTTGTATAATCCGAACCCGGATGTTATCTAAAATCCATTAGTTAAATCTCTAAGCCACAGGGGGTTATAATATCACACCTTGGCATAAAAATTGCTACAGCTAATATGAGTTTAAAAACTGCTCGCTTATGGAGGTGAAAAATTGGAGCCCTTCTGTTCGGATTTCAGTTCCTGTGACTGGCTTCATGACGATAAGGTAGTCGAGCGTCTGTTCCACGCTTCCAGGATTTCCAGTGCAGCATCCAGGATAGGCTTCCAGAAGAGACTTGACGAAGCATCAAACCTTCTTATAATTAATTTACGCTTGATAATGTAGCATTCACTAGGGACTTCTAAACGAGGGCACATAAGTGATATGGGAGAGGGTGGGTTAGGAATGAGTTGAGTGTAAAACGTCAAATCAAAGGAGGCGTGTAATGCGCAAAACCTTAGTTATCATTGTTCTTTTGGTGCTGGCTGCGGTCCCTATGTTCGGCCAGTGGCACTGGGATGTGAGGATCTCAGAAACAGACTCAGCTTCCCTTACAAGTCGAAGCGGCGGCTGGGGTATAGGGACCAACGAGGAGGACGTCCACATCACGTGGTTCGACAAAACCTTTTCCTCCTCCACCGTCCGTTACGGGAGTTTTCCCATAGGAGGTTCCGCAGCGCCCCCGTTGGGCGTGGCGATAAACTCGGACTACGGCTGTGAACCTGTTCTGTCTGTATCCGATACGAATGCCCACATTGACTGGTCTGTTGGTTCTCTCTATTTCCGTGAGGTCGCCGGTATGGCAATGAGTCCTATCTTAGAGCACGGTTGGCCCGGCACATTGAACTTTTATCCGGCCATAGCAGACGATGCCTCAGGCAACACCCACTGTGTCTTCAGCTACCTGGACGAGTCTCGAGGACTCTGTCTGGCATATCAGCGTCGTACGGCTGGAGGAGATTTCTCCCCACCAGTAGAGATAATTGACCCTCCCACTGGCTCTTACGGTGCCGCGTACTACCCTACTATCTGCATCGGCCCGGATGGCAATATACACGCGGTCTGGATCCAGTCCTGGAAAGGCAACATCGGATACGGGACGAGTGCTGATGGTTCAAACTGGACCGTATCCGAGATACCGAACACCTCCTGCGATCCTTACGCTGCTCCCTCGATCTGCTGCACCAAGTCGGGCATCGTCTACGTGGCTTATGTAAGCACGAACGACGCGATACATGCACGCTATAGATTCGGCACAACGTGGAGCGGTACCATAAACGTGAGTGAACCTGACATGATCTGTGGCGGTCCCTCGATATGCGCGGGTACCTTATTCCCCTTCTTCCCCCGGGTCGCCTGGCATGGGAGGGTTTCTGAGGACGCAAGCAACGAGATCTACTACTCAAGCGTCTTTTCTGACCCCGAACAGCTGACATCTTCAGACAGCTACGAATCTCAATACCCCAACATAGCCGCAGATCCCAATGGCAATATCCACATCATCTGGAGCGACAGCTGCGACGGCAACTTCGAGATCTACTACAACTGGCGCGGAGGCCGAGGCCCGGGCCGCAATCTGGCGGTAACCTGCATCCGTCAGCCCGTAGGAAGGATCAGTAAGGATTCCATATTTCCCCTCGCCAGAATCGGCAACTTCGGCGAGGCCAAGGACTCCTGCTACGCGAATTGTAAAATCACCGGTCCGGGCTCCAACTACAACAAGAACAACTGGTTCGGAACCGAAATTATCTGGTCTGGCGGGGAGGTAACAACCGTTTTTCAGCACTGGACCCCACCGGGCAACGTTGGTGACGTCTACGAGGTCAAGGTCACAGTCTACTTCCTGCCGGAGAAGACCATTGCGGATTATCGCGTAGATTCATGCGTTATCCGGGGCGTTGCGGTTACGGCGACGACGATCCTTGAACCCCAGGAAGGCGACACGCTGGAACACCTCACGCCTGCCGCATACTTTACGAACACGGGAACCGAACCGGCAGCGAACTTCTACTGTCACTGTGATATCACCTCTGCCGGTTTTCACAGCGATGAGTATGCGGACAGCGTGTTTATAGCGGGTAGTCTTACGGTCGACGACTCGATCTTTATCGGGTTTGACGACTACGGATGCGAGGAGAACTGCTCCTATGTTGCTACGTTCCATGCGACCAGCGCGACTGAAGATACGATATACTCCCCGCACATCCAGGTGCATTTCCACGGCGGCTATACAGGGGTTGCCGAATCGGCTGAGGTTCTGCGTATTGAGCTTGCAGGAACAAATCCCTTTGGGGCGCTGCCCTGGATAAGTTACTCGATTGGGGTTCCCACAGAGGTTTCCATACGGGTCTACGATGTGAGCGGAAAGCTTGTGGAGATACTTCACGACGGGGAGCTATCGGGAAAAGGCAGGCTCCATTGGAACGAAAAGGACACCGAAGGCCGAATGCTTGCCAACGGATTGTACTTTGTGCGCATCTTGACCCCCCAGTTCGATCGCACCCACAAGATTGTACTTGTGCGTTAGAGGAGATTTCTCAAACTGATGCAGGACTGCCCAAAGGTCGTCCTGTTTTTGTGTTCCTTTTTCTGGTTGTGCGACCTCCAGGTTGACTTTCAACATCCAAGCTCTATACTTAAAACATGATAAAGAAAGCTCGTCTTTTTTTTATTATGGGGATGGCCTTAGGCTTGGGGTTTTCTTGTGATAGCGACCGTCCTCTGCGCGAAGCCATTGCCGAACAGACCTTCCGGATAGGGTTCCTGGAAGGACTTATCTTTACCCTGGACGCGACCACTCATTTCCTTACCGGTACACTTACCGCGGCTGAGATTGATGTTGAGGCCGAGGCGATGAGTACCTGGGAGACCTCAGGGATTCCGTTCACAGCAGAGGTTTGCGATTCCCTGGGGGTTGTTCTTGACTCTGTTCTCGCAAACGGGCTGCTTGGGGTTTACAGGATTGCTTTTTCAGTCGGCATACAGGAAGGGGAGCGCTATATCACGGAGAATGTTCTGGGGGATTCTGAAGAAGAACTGAGCGAGCAGGAACTGGCAAAAGCCGCATTCGAAGAACACCGACAGGACGTTCTTTTTCTCATCGAGGGGATAGATCTGGAACGTAAACCGCCCATCCCCGATACCCTCTGAGGGAACCCACACAGAAAAATCCTATCCTGTTGTTTTATCTGCCACGTCTCAAACGGACGTTTACGGATAGGGGGGTCTAGAAGATGTTGCGCAACGCGTCTATCTTGCCCAGTTCACCTTTGATGCTTGCATTGATCTCCTGGTAATCGACTCTGGTGTAGTCTTCAAGCATCTGCTTATAAAGCGCCTCTGCGCGATCGTATTGTCTGAGAAAAACCATACATCGTCCGGCTCCCAGCTTGGCGAATGGAACAAAGGTGGATTCAGGATACCTTTCGGGCAGCTTAAGGTAGCGATCCATAGCCTCCTCAAATCTCTGCACCTCCTCAAGGCAGTTCCCCTGAGCATATAGAGCGGCACCTTTAAGGAAGGATTTTTTGACCGGGTAGCTCTTCTCGAACCCCTCAAACTCAGTCAAGGCCTCTTCGTACTTCCCCTGTATGAAGAGCGCTTGTCCCAGGTAGTAGTGGGCTTTTTTGCCTGGCTTGGTGCGTGGGTAGCGCATGATGAGGCTGCGGAGCGTGTCTTCGGCGGCTTCAGGGGATCTCCCGATGAGCTGTTGAGCGGTAAGAAGCGAAATGGACGCTTCCTTGGGAGGCACTTTTTGACCTCCGCCTACCCATCTTGAGATGAAGATAGAACCGACTACGATGATGCCTATGACCGCAATGGTCGTCACTATAGCCTGAAATGGGGCTTTTACGTAAAACTCATAGATCTTCTCGATCACGTTGGTGAAGGCGTCTTCCTGCTTGATGTGCTTATGCCCGCCCCTGAATGGTGATTTTGATTTCTTTGCCATGAAACTCCTTTTCTTAACTACCCCTGGCGGGACTCGAACCCACGACCTACGGTTTAGGAAACCGTTGCTCTGTCCGTCTGAGCTACAGGGGCCTTTTCACCCCAGGGAATCGCACCCACGCCGATACTTAACACCCCACGTGGATGCTTCACTCGACGGGAGCGCGGGCGCCTCCGAATGAGTACCCTGGAGGTTATTGAATTCTAATCGGGCTATGTGATTTGTCAACATCCCTTTCACCCCACAAATCTGCCACGCACTCGATTGGGACACAGGCAGCTTTGCGGGAACCCTTTAGTGCCCCTTTTGCCCCGGAGGGGTAAAATATCGCAGGCTACTTATCTACCCGTAACACCCCCGCAACACCCGTAACACAACCTTTTTATTGGTTAGCTCCGAGGAGAATCTCAACCGGCAGATCCCACATAGTCATTATCTCGCAATCGAGGATTTGAAAACCGGCGTCCTCAAGCGTCTCGCGGAGATAAATCGGGCGGCAGTCAACGTATGCTGGAAGGTGCCGGTGGGCCCATTCGTAGAGCCTCATCATCAAGCCATCTTTACCTTTCTTGGAGATTGATACTACACAGATCCGTCCACCACGTCGCAGAAGCCTTTGGCATTCAGCTAGAACTATCGGAATCTGGGGTGTATCAAAAAGCTCAAGGGTGAAGGCCATGAATACCGCATCGAAGGATTCTGAATCAAGGGGAAGTTTTGCGGCATCGCCGCGTTTAAGATGCACCCTTTCCGCAAGCCCGGACTTCCTTAGTCTTTCATGGCTGAGCCTGACCATCTCATCGGAGATGTCTATACCGTAGACCTTGCCCTTCTCACCAACCGCCTGAGCCAAGCTCACAAGCGCATGTCCTGTCCCGAACCCGATCTCAAGGACCTTCTCGCCTTCTCTGACCGCAAGCTTTTTCAAGCCGATCTCTATAAACTTGCGCTCACTTGAACCGGCCAGGGCATCGTAGAACCGGCTCATCCGGTTGTAGCTTGTTCTGGCTGCTTCCTTTGATCGCGTAACGCGGCTGATTCTGTTTGGCATCTACTACTCTAATTCGACTTTAGGGAGTGTCAAGGTGGCTGGCCGACCTGACGCTTGTGTCCCTGTCGGGTGCGCAGCGAGCGCCCTAGCGTCAACGTGGGGGCCGTGATAAATAGAACGGGCCGACCTAAAGGTCGACCCCTACGCGATCTTCAGGTTCGCCAAGTACAAAGCGAGTCTAAAGACTCGCGCTACGTGCTTGTTTGGTCGTAAAATAGGGGAGAGGGAGGTATTGTCAAGATATGATGTAGATGTAGGGGCCGGTCTCATCGTGCCCCAGTCGGGTATTAGACCGACTCGGAGATGTTGTATAAACACGGGCCGACCTTAAGGTCGACCCCTACGAACTTTGGAAGAAGTGTCAAGTCTGTAGAGAAACGTAGGGGCCGGTCTTTAGACCGGCCCGAAATGTTGAGGTAATGAGAGTCTATTCTTTCCAGAAAGGGAAAGCCTCGTATGCTTCCTTCAAAAAATCAAGAAACGCCTTGCCTTCGATGTCAAAGTCTTCCTTAATTCTGAGTTTAACCCGATCCGCTTTCTCGCTACGTTTTTCTATATAGACAGAGCTAGGCAAGTCAAAATGAGATTGTTCTTTATCAAATTCTTCTACCCCTAAACGTTTAGCTAGTTCTGATTGCTTAAAAGCTGAGGGTTGGACAAGGAAATCTAGTGTCAACACCGTTTGATGCGTTTCGATATAGAGCCAGTTGTAATTATTGATCCGGTAAGCAACATAGAATTTCTGATTCCACTGTGGACCTTCTACTTCCAAATTGTTACGAATTAGATCATCCAGCGTCAGTAACATTTTTTTTGTTTTGGGGCTACAGCGCTTCTCAAGATGCCAGGTTCTGCCGTCGGTTAGCCAGGGGCCTTTAACCGGCCTGCCTGTTTTTCCTGCCGATGGCACGCTTGGGGATTCAGGAAGTTCGATGTCAATCCTCGCATCACCCAGTAAACTTCTTATCAGGGATGGCTTAAGCGAGGTTTTCTCTTTAACTGCTTTTACTAATGCGGGTGGTGGGGCTTGCAATACCTCAACCAACGCTTCCTTGAGGGCGGTTCTTGCGAAGTAGGTATCCCATTGGGAATTAAGAGTTCCTTTAGTCAGATTTTCCTTTGTAAGAAGTGCTAAAACTTCCATGGCTTCTGAATAACTTTCGGTAATCTTGACTCTTCGGAAGAGCTTGTTTTCCAAGGAAACAGGAGCATTTGATCGGTAGATATGGTAGTCGTCGCCATTAGTTAGGACACACCATTCTACCCCTGCGTTGTTGGCGTAATTAACGGTTTGTTTCACCCACTTAACGTCATCTAGTGAATGTTCCAGGGCTTTAGCTTCAATAAAAAGACACGGTTTTTTATCCAGCAATAGCGCGTAGTCAACAGGATTATATCGCTGACTAAGTTTGAATTCTCTTACTACTTCATCTATGTTAGTAGTGTTCCACCCAAGAGCAGCCAGTAGAGGTTCGATTAATGTGGCTTTTGTGTTTGCTTCGCCAATAGGTTGGTCACGTTTCTTCAATCTGATTATATTCCCACGTAGATTGTTAAGCGTTTGGGTAAGAGAATCCATCAAAAGCCTCCTAGCCTTTTACTAATAATATTCGTTTGATGTAAGATGTCAAGTGAGTAGTGCGAACCTTCAGGTTCGCCAAGTACAAAGCGAGTCTAAAGACTCGCGCTACGTGCTTGTTTGGTCGTAAAATAGGGGAGAGGGAGGTATTGTTAAGATATGATGTAGATGTAGGGGCCGGTCTCATCGTGCCCCTGTCGGGTGCGCAGCGGACGTTCAAACCGTCAAGGTCGGCCCGCCTAATCTCGCGATGACGGATGAGATGCCGCCCCCGTACGATTTGCTGTCAGCCGTCAGCTGTGAGCTGTCATTTGTCCAACTTTTGTCCACCTTTTGACCATCTTTTGTCTATCTTTTGACCAGCTTTTGTCCAACTTTAGGCACTAAAACCTGGAATCTTTAAACCCGAGTGTTTTAAAGGAAAGCGCCCTTTCGGGCGCTTTTTTCAAAAAGGAGGTTAGGGAATGGAGGCGGCGGGAATCGAACCCGCGTCCGAGATGGTCAACGGTCGAGGACTACATGGTTAGTCACAGTTTAAATTCTCGTTCCTTCGCTGCCCCGTGACCGGCCACTAGGGAACCAGTCATCTAAGAAATCCACCTGGGGCCGATGACACTCCGAAGGCTTCGCCCGTCCTGATTATCCGCCGGAACTAGACCGAACGGGTCAAACCTAGAACCGACGCGGTCGCTAATTAAGCGACCAGTGCGTAGCTGTTATCAGCAGTTGTTTTTCCCCTCGCAGGATTTACAAGGTCACGAGGGACCCTTGCCATGCCCTCTTCCGCATCTACACCCCGTCGAAGCCGTTCGCCCCCTTTACCCCACAAAAACGCTTCACGTTTTTGCGGGGACCCCAGAACACCGAGTGTTCTTTGGGGGGGACCCTGATTGGGAGCTTCGATCGGGTGTCCGGAAGGACACGCCTGGCTTTCCATAGAACAACATCTTATTATAGGCAGGTTACTGCAGGAGTCAAGGCCTGTTCTGCGCAATCTGTGGATTGTTTGGAGTGCAACAACCATGTTGTTGCAGCAATGACCGTGTGATTGCACTCCATATCTGTGAAATCTGCGGTTCATAACCCGATCACCATCCCGCCCTGCTCGCGGATGACCTCGCTTTCACCCTGCTTTAGCCGGGTCTTGGAGATCAAGCGCCCTTCTGTCTCCTTTGGCTTTATATATCGATTGAGCAGGACGTTCACGTCCGCTTCCTCATCCATCCTGTGGGATTCTGAGGTAAAAACCACGCGTCTCCTGTCCGTCTGGATTACGTAAAACGGTCTTTCGCGCATGGCCAGGTCATAGGAGATGGTGCAAGAAGATAGAATTAATCTACCAGCGTGGGGGAGAAGCGTTGTGCCTTCATCCTTCAAAACAGACCCTATCTCTTCGATGCGGAAACGAGTCTTTAACGAATCAAGACCGCTCAGGTCGCCTGCCTTATCTGAAAGGCAGAGTATCCAGTCGATACGTCGAATCCCTCGGGACTCCAGGAAATCAGCAACACTCGGTTCGGCCCTTGAACCTGGGTTAAGAAGGATTGTGCGACCATCGGCTTGTAGCGCTGCCACATTGCCATGATAGGTGTCCAGAAGTGTAAGCCGGGGTCTTCTTGACCTCAACGCCCAGGGCCAGATCGCCAGGTTTGCGCCCAGGAGAAGCATCACGAGGGCGTAGACGAACCTTTTAGGTCTGATTTTTTCGGTATGAAAGATAAGAGCAGTAAGGAATATCGCGACCACCAATCCAATAGGCCAAGCTCCTGAGGATATTAAACTTCCAGGAAGAAGTTGAAGCAGTTTCTCAACTATCCACAAGAGCCCGAAGACCGCAAATCCAAGTATCTGTCCCAGGGGAAACCAGATTAAACTTAAAGCGAGAGCGACTAACCCAAGGGGCAAGACTAATGACACCAGGGGAATGACCGGTAGGTTGGCAATGATCGGCCCAAACGTTATGCGATGAAAGTGCGCTGCAAGGAACGGCATGGTGAAAAGTGTGGCAAATACCGAGAGCGCAAGCGGCAGGATGATCCATTTTACAAGCCAGGAGGGGATTTTTCCTTTGATCTTTTCGCGTGCAATCATCTCTCTGGTTCCGGCAGCGGCCAGGATGATCCCGAACGCCGCGGCAAATGAAAGCTGGAAGCCAACTGAGAGGATGTCGGTCGGTCGAACCAGAAGTAAAATCAGAGCCGCGATTGCCAGGCTGTTTAGAGGCAAGACCTTGCGTTCGAAGGCAAACCCTGCGGCCACTGCCAGGCTCATCACCGACGCCCGGATGATGGATGCACGCGGTCCTACCAACGCGATGTAGAAACAAAGCAGAATGGCAAGCACTGGAGGGATCATCCACCGCGGGACGTGGAAGAATCGCAATAGCAAAAATAGAAACGCCACCAAAACCCCTACGTGCAGACCGGACACTGCCAGAAGGTGCAGGGTTCCGGTGCGCTTCATGTCAAGGTAGAGGTCTTCTGGAACTTTACTGCGCTCGCCCAAAAGGATCGCCGTATAGATTGCAGCCTCTTGGCCGAAGAGTTCACGGTTGCGTTGGATAAACGCTTCTCTTGTTTTGTTAAGCCAAGCCCTCAGACCCTCAGGCGGTGCGGTTTTTACAATCTCTCCAGCGGAAAACCTACCTATGACCCCTTCTCGGTTGAGTCTCTGGTTGCGATCAGGGATCCCGGGATTTCGGGGAAAGGCAAGTGGGAGCAGCTTGCCTTTGATCTTCAATTTTGTTCCAGATTCCTCATCCTTTGTAAGGTAGACCAGCACCCTGTGCCCCTTAAGGTCCTGAGGTTCCTCTATCTTAAGCACCGAGTAGGAACCTGTTTTGCCGATAAGTCGAGCCTCAATCTCCAGAGGGAAGCCATATATCTCCTTTGGCATAGGGGATGGCAAGGACGCGCGTCCATAGGAAACCGCAAGGAAGAGCAGGGTAAGGTAGAGGAACTTCTCAGATAAGAAGATCACCGCCGTTACACTCAAACCGGCCAGGATTACACCGATCCACCAGGGCCAGGGAAGCAAAAGCCCAAGGACTAGCCCTACGCCGATCAGGATCGCGCATCTAAGGGCCAGAAATCGCTTGCCGGTGAGGAGTGTCATAGGAAAGGATATTCATGATTGTGCAACAAGTCAATAGGTGGACTTATAGAAAGTCTTTTTTAACCCAGGGGTTGACAACTATCTCAAGGGGGTGTATATTTACGCAAGAGAGCTGAGTGAGTGTAGGTAACCAAACCAAGGAGAGGTTATGAAGAAATCCTGCGTAAACTTAGTCGTAGCCACCGTTGTGTTCATAGTCTACCTTGCAGGCTGCACCCGCAACGAGCCGCCGGTTATCGATAGCCTTGTGACCGACCCGGCCTCGGATACCCTGGTTACCGCAGGTGACACGGTCAAGATCATCTGCGAAGCCACCGATCCTGACGGAGACCTGTTGGCCTATAAGTTCAAAGCCGACGGTGGGACCATTGAAGGTCCTGAAGACTCTCCCGAGATCACCTGGATCGCACCTGACCACAGCGGCATCTTTGAAATCATCTGCACCGTATCTGACGGCGACACCCTGCATGAGGTCACCGATACACTTGTGATAGATGTCCAGAACTACTTCCCGATGGCGAAGGGGAACAGGTGGTTTTACGAATCCAGATTGTTCACAGACACCATAAAGCTTGAGATAACCGTTACCCATTCCAATGACTTAGGCGACGGTAGGATAGAATGGCATATAAAGCGCGACTTCGAGGCTTCAGCGGGGAACATTGCGGATGACACCTTCTCTTATCACACCGTGGTAGGTGATTCCGTTTTCTCTCACGAGGTTCTCTTCAATTTAAAGTACCTAGACTACCTTCCGCTCCTCATGCCTCTTTGGGTCACCAAAACCTGGAATGCTGACGAGGATATCGCAACAGGTACTGTAGAGGAGAAGGATACTGTAGGCACAGACGGAGGGATCTTCTTCAACTGTATGCGTATAGAGTTGCGAGACTTGGATAACGGTGAGCAAAACCGTACCCTCTGGGTTGCTCCAGACGTGGGCATTATCAAACAGATGGTTCCTCTATCATTCGGATCGATTGAGTTCTCGCTGGTTGAATACGAGGTGGAATAAGTCTGAAGAGTTCGAAGTAGAGAGTCTCCCCTTAAGGGACGCTTCGTATCGTTAATATAAAGGGGTGATTCAAGAAGGATAAAGGTGGATTACTCAAAGTAGTGGGGGAAATGTTTCTCTAAGATATCCTTAACCGCCTGGATGGCTTTCTGCCGATCATGGGCATCTACCCAGTGGATTTCGCCAAGGGTCTTGAAGAACGTCTCTTGCCTTTTGATAAAGCCACGTATCTTTTTGAGGATCAATTGCTTTGCCTCAGCCAACGAGATATCGCCCTCGATGTAGTCGTATAGCTCACGGTAGCCGTAGGCGTTGAAGGGATACAGGTCCTTGGGGAAACCCATATCCCGCAGGCGTCTTACCTCCTCCACGAACCCTTCGGCCATCATCTGCTCAAGACGCTCTTGTTGCCTGCGGGTAAGCTCTGCTCTATCCAGCCTAAGACCCACGTAGAAGGGTCTGACCGGCGGGTCGGGTGGAGGTTCTGCTATCAGTTCGGAGTAAGGTCTTCGGGCGGCAAGGCAGACCTCAAGCGCACGCAGCAGCCGCTGCCGGTCGTTGGGATGCAGACGCTCGGCGGTTACCGTGTCTTCGGCCTTAAGTTTTCTTGCAAGTGTAGGGGTGGGCAGGGTCTCAAGCTCCTCGCGGATTACAGGGTTGTGCGGCAGGTTGGCGTGCAGCGGCTCGAAGACGGCACGCAGATAGAATCCTGAACCCCCTACAGCCAGAGATTTCTCAAGGTTCAAGAACAGTTCCCAGGCGTGGCGGGCGAACTCTCCTGCGGAGAGCTTGTGGTCAAGCGGGCAGAGATCCAGAAGGTGATGGGGAACCTGCTCGCGCATCGCCGGCGTTGGCTTGGCCGTGCCTATCTCCATAAGCTGATAACATTGCCGGGAGTCAACGGAAACGATCTCCCATCCGTAGCGGCGTGCAAGCTCGAACGCCACCCCACTCTTGCCAACACCTGTAGGGCCAAGGATTACCGGAATGAGTCTTGGATTCATCTAGATACGGCCGAAGCGCTTGGACAGATCGTCCATCGTAAACTTTATGACCGTTGGCCTGCCGTGCGGACAGAAGAAAGGTGTCTTGCAGCGGAAAAGCCGGTTGATCAACGATTCCATCTCAGCCTGTGAAAGAGTGCTTCCTGCTTTGATCGCGGCCTTGCATGCGATAAGCGCGGCCATCTTATCCCTGTTGCCCAGCTTTACCTCGCTGGTCTCTGCAAACTCGCGGAAAAGCTCGCGTAGATCTCGAGGTCCAATCTTTGCATCCGCGGGCAGGGTTTCGACTATAACCTGATTCGGGCCGAAGACCTTGGCCTCGAAACCTAAGCCCTTGAGGTCATCCGCTATCTCCTCGAAGGTGGCGAACTCCTCCGGTGTAAGATTAACAATCAGTGGAAAGAGCAGGCGCTGTCTTGGACTGGCGCCTAGCCGCTCAAGCATCTCCTCGTAGAGGATGCGTTCGTGGGCCGCATGCTGATCAACGATTATCAGACCCGAGGAGGTCTGTGCCAGGATGTAGAGGTTCTGCAGCTGCCAGAAGCCGGTGTGAGTTTCAGGATACCCCTTCACCTCAAGGGGCGCAGTGGATGCGGGAGTCTTTGGCATCGAGGAGGGATAAGCACGGGTTGATGGGGGAGAGGTAGGTATGGGAATCTGGCGCTCTATCTTCTCATCCGTGCGCAGGCTCGATGGACGGGTAGGGAATTTAAGGGTCTTGACCGCTTCTCTGTGAACCGCCTTGCGCACCGCCTGAGCAAGGAAGTCAAAGAGGAAACGCTCCTCCCGGTAACGAACCTCGATCTTGGTGGGATGGATATTTGCATCCAGCATCTCGGGCGGGGCCGTAAGTTTAAGGACAAAGAAAGGCGGCCTGTTAGAAGGCTGTGGACCGAAGCCTTCCATTATCGCCCGGTAGACAGCACGGTATAGAACCGGTCTTGAGTTGAAGAACGTGCGCTGCATACTGCGTAGCTCGTCTGTCTGATCAGGCCGCACGATAAAGCCTTCCACTTTGAGCAACCTGTGTTGTTCTGATACCCGGATCAACTCAACCCCCCTAAGAGCAGGGTAGACCTCGCGCACCCGCTCTATCCAGTCGCTTACCGGCTGGAACGAAAGCAGGGTCTCGCGCTGGTTGGCTGCCTCGATGTGAATCTTATGATGCAGGAGCGCGTAGTCGCGTAACTTTTGGAGCACCAACCGGCGCTCGTATGGATCGCTTCGCAGGAAGGCGCGCCGGGCAGGGAGATTGAAAAACAGGTTTCGCACGCTGACGGTTGTTCCGGGCGTTCGGACGATCTCCTTGCGCACGGTAACCTTCCCGGCCTTGATTTGCAAAAGCATCCCGCTTTCCGCCTCGGGGCGTTGGCTCTCAATTACCAGCTCGCTCACCTCAGCCATCGAGGCCAGGGCTTCACCACGAAAACCATAGCCTTGAATACGTTCAAGATCACCCGCATCGGCCAGTTTGCTCGTGGCAAAGCGCTGAACCGCAAGCTGGAGTTCCTGAGCCGCAATCCCCTCGCCGTTGTCTGTTACCCGGACAAGCGCCTTTCCGCCCCTCTCGATGTAGACCTCAATCATTGCGGCCCCTGCGTCGAGCGAGTTCTCCAAAAGCTCCTTCAGCACGGAGGCCGGGCGGATGATCACCTCGCCTGCAGCTATCTTGGCCGCGATTCGCGGAGGCAAGAGATGAATACCCACCCTGGATTCTAAAGGCCTTGCTCCGTATGTCAACATCGAAATCTTCCCGGCTGCCACATATGAGATCGCCACCGCCTCCGTTGGAGGCGATCGGTCGGTTATCTATTGGCGCACTGACTGCGCGCGCTTGACATCGGCCCAACCTTTCCTAGAATTAGATTTATGAGACGATTAACGAGCTTAGTGATTCTTCTGGTGATGTCGGGTTTGCTTGTTGCCTTTCCTGGTGACCTCCTCATGCCTGATCTTACCGGACTGTCCCTGGATTCAACCCGGGCACAGCTTGCTTCGCTTCTGGACTGCCCGGAGCCCGATTCATGCCCTATTGTTGTGCTGCCCGATTCCTTTTACACGGACAGTGTTCCTGAAGGCCTTGTGGCCTGGCAGGAGCCGTTGCCGGATTCAGTAATCTCCGACACAGTCAAGGTGCGATTGGCAGCTCCTTTAACCATCGAACTCCCAGATGTGCGCGGTATGAAATTCATGGAGGCGATGGCTTTGATTGAAAACTTGGGCTTGGAATTCTACCCTGTGAGGCAGATAGAAAATGAAGAATATCCTGTAGGGACTATTGCTAGAACCGTTCCGGAGCCGGGCAGTATTGTTAAACGTGAAGATCGGATTGTTATTGTAACATCACTTGGCGTATTCACACCTATTCCAACAACAACTTCCACTGGTATTGAAATTCATCTCTACGAGGCCCCGGAGTTCAAGATCTCCTCCGCGTCTGTAGTGTTCGATGACTCCACAGGATTTGAACTCGCCTTCAAACTCCAGATACGTAATCCCTACAAGCATTCGATGACGGCCGAGAAGTTCAAGTTCGAACTCCAGGTCAACCACTCTCGCCTGCTCAAAGATATCTCTTCCGACGTATCCATACAGATCCCTGCCAAGGGCGTGGCTTACGGCAAGGTGAGGGTTCCTGTTTCCTATGCCGATATTCTTCCCTCAATTGCCGGGTTTCTTCTCTCTGAGGCTGAATACCGTCTTGTGGGTACCTTTGCTATAGTTGTGGAAAGCGGTTTCTCCCGCAAGGCCTTTGATGCACGAAGGAAGTTTGATCTCTTTGCCTCAAATCCTGCGATCAAAAAGAACCTGGAGGTGATTGTTTCTCCCCCAGAGAACCCGTAACACCCGTACCCCTACGGGGCATTTTCACTATTACTCGGAGCTTGCGCTCCGGTCGCAAGGACATAACACCCGTAACACCCCCTGACACAAGAGGTTAGCCGCGGAGTTGAGGAGCTGGAGGGCCTATCATTGGCTCCTATAGAGACCTAACTTCTTCGGGAAGTTACGTTACCTTTACAGATTGACTTGCAGCCCTGAACGCTTATTATCCTGCAATGCTCAAGGAAGAGTTTTACTACTCGCTGCCGCTGGATCGAATCGCGCTTTATCCCAGCCAGCCTCGTGATGCCTGCCGCCTAATCGTTCTCCATCGAGATTCCGGCAGAATCGAGCACCGCATCTTCCGCGAGATCGTAGACTATCTTGTCCCGGGCGACTGCCTTGTCCTCAACGAAAGTAAGGTGCAGCCGGTTCGCTTCAGATTGAGACGCACGACCGGTGGGGTGGTGGAGCTTCTTTTTACCAAGAGGATTGCAGAGGGTGTCTGGACAGCACTTGCGCGGCCCTCCAAACGGCCAAAAATAGAGGAGAGGCTTGTGGGCGAGAACGCAGAGGAGATCGTCGAGATAGAGGAGAAGAAGGCAGGCAAACTGACCCTCAAGCTGCTCATGGATGAATCTGAGTTGTTTAAGCGTCTGGCTCTTGCCCCATTGCCACTCTACATCCACCGTATTCCTGAGGAGCGTGACCTCCAGACCTACCAGACGGTGTTTGCGCGCGAGGGTTTCTCAATCGCTGCCCCCACTGCAGGGCTTCACTTCACCGAGGAGCTTTTGAAACAACTTCAAGCAAAGGGGGTGGAAGTCGCGTTTATCCAATTGGATGTGGGAGAGGGAACGTTTCGAGCCATCAAGACTGAGAACGTGGAAGATCACAGGATGGATGCGGAGAACTACACGATCAGCGCTGAAGCTGCAGAAAAGATAAATCGTGCCGACCGGATTATAGCTGTGGGTACCACAGTCACGAGAACCCTCGAGTCCTTACCTGGTTCTGAACCGATCAGACCTCATTCCGGTTCCACCGAGCTTTTTATCTATCCCGGGCATGAATTCAAACGGGTGGAGGGGTTCTTAACCAACTTCCACCAGCCATGCTCGACGCCATTGCTTCTGACCGCCGCGTTTTGCGGCAAGGAATTGCTTCTTAAGGCATACGAAGAAGCACTCAAGATGGACTACCGCTTTCTCTCTTACGGTGATGCTGCCTTAATATTATGACCCGTAACGCACTACCATCATTGAGTCCAGATCTAATTCCCTCTCCCCTTGGGACGAAGTGCCCCCGCCTGCACCACCGTCTGGTGTCGGGTAGATGGTCAGGGTGAGGGAAAGGGATGATAAGATTTAGGCTCAACGCAACCGACAGCAAAACAAAGGCACGTCAGGGAACGCTTGAGCTTACCCACGGAAGCGTCGAAACTCCGGCGTTTATGGCCGTGGCCACCCAGGGAACGGTCAAGACATTTACACCGGACGAGGTGGCTGACCTCGGCGGTCAGATCCTTGTCGCCAACGCATATCATCTTTACCTGCGGCCGGGTGTTGAGGTGATTCAGCAAGCCGGAGGTGTGAGCAAGTTCATGGGCTGGAACCGGCCCATACTTACCGATTCGGGTGGGTTTCAGATATACTCACTTACAGGGTTAGGCAAAATAACCAACGAAGGTGTGACGTTTCAGTCCCATATTGACGGCTCACGTCATACATTTACCCCTGAAAAGGTCGTAGAAATACAAAGAGCACTGGACAGCGACATCTGGATGGTTCTTGATCAGCCCATCGGTTATCCTGCCGAGCGTCCTCTCGCGGTTAGATCGCTCGAGCGGACAACCCTGTGGGCCAAGAGATCAGTTGAAGCGAACGAGTGTGTTACGGGTGTTACGGGTACGGGTGTTACGGGGGGTGTTACGGGGGGTGTTACGGGCAGGCTGTTTGGAATCATCCAGGGCGCGACCTACGACGATCTGCGCGAGCGATCTACAAAGGAGATCACTGCCCTGCCGTTTGCGGGTTTCGCTATAGGCGGCCTCTGCCTTGGCGAACCTCCTGAGTTGACCTACCGGATCATCGATAATGTAGAACCCATGCTGCCAAAGGACAGGATCCGCTACATTATGGGTGCGGGCTATCCCGCAGATCTTTTACAGATGGTGGCAAGGGGTGCCGACCTCTTTGACTGCGTTCTTCCCACGCGCAACGGCAGAACAGGATCGGCGTTTACGAGGCAAGGACAGATAAACCTGCGCAACGCCCAGTATAAAGATGATCTGAGACCTATTGAGGAAGGCTGTGCCTGCCCTGCATGTCAAAATTATACACGGGCTTTTCTGCGGCACCTCTTTATGGCCGATGAGATACTCGGCCCCAGACTTCTATCCATCCACAACCTGCACCTTTTCCACACCCTGATGCGCGAGATGCGCGAAGCGATAGGACAGGGACGGTTTTCTGAGTATAGGAATCAAAGGCTAGAGTGGTTAAAGAGCGGTGCTGAGGAAGTGGCTGGATAACTGGCGCAGGGATCCAAGCCGGGATCCGCGACCGCCTGTCGTGAACTTCTTCACCTACGCCGCCATGATGATTCTCTTTATTCAGGTTCAGGTGGTGGCGAAGCAGCAGACGGATAGCAACTTCTTTGTTGGTCTTGCAACCGCCGCCTATCATCTGCCTTACTTCCTGTTCGGGGTATTCTTCGGCCGTCTGGGTGACTTCATCCGCAAGCGCACGATCATCTTTACGGGCTGCATGACTGCAGCGTTGGGCTCCCTGCTTATAGGGTTGTTCATGGAAAGCTACTCTGTGCTTATGATCGGCAGGGCGTTGACCGGCATTGGTCTGGGTATGCTTCCGGGTGCGCTCTTTGCCTCGACCGTGGAACGTAAGGCATCGATCGGCATCTTCGCAGCCCTTGGCTCACTCGGCTGGACCGTTGGTTCATTCCTCGCCCCTGGGATCGGTCCACGTCCACTTGCCTTCTTTATCGCTGCCGGGATGGCTCTCCTGCCTGCCTTTCTGGGTTTCAGCTTCCGCGAGCTACCTCAGCGTCCGAAGACAAGATTCCTCTCCTTCGAGGTCATCAAAAGGCACTGGCCGATCTTTTTAGGCTTTTTTCTGCGCCACACCGGTGCACTTTCGATCTGGGTCACGTTTACGCTCTTCCTGCGGCAGCGTGGGGTTTATGGGCCTCTGATCCCGGGGATAGCGATTCTCGATCTGATGGGATTGGTCTATGCACTCAATCCCCTGGGTCAGGTCTTCTTCATGCTTTTCATTGAAAGGCTGAAGCCGAAGATAACCCTGCCCCTGGGGTATATTCTATCCGTCGTGGTTTTTTTAGGTTATGTGATTGCACCGAATCCATGGTTTTTCATCCCGTTGCAGATTATACTGGCCTTCTCCTGGTCGGCACTCTACCTCGGTTCGCTTATTTACCTTTGCAGATCCTGTACAGAGGAGCGCTCCACGGTTTCAGGTGCGTTCAATGCGGTTATCGGACTTTGCGGGATAGCCGGTTCGTTTCTGGGAGGTGCTTTATCCACAGTAAGCTACGAGCTTTCCATGATCGTCGCCGCAGGTCTTGCATTTGCGGGCCTTGCGGTCGTCTTCTTCGGAGAGAGGGGTCTTTTCACCCATGATATATCACCCCCTGGCGTCACTGCTTGACGCCGCGGGGACCCCGAAAGCACCTCAGGGCAGGAATGCGTTGACCCTCTCAATGAATCTTAAGAAAAGAACATGTAGTGCGAACCTTTAGGTTCGCCAGATTATTGGTACCCTATGAGCGCATAAAGCGCTCAAGGGACACGCTGAGCATCGCAATACATGTTGGGGGGATTCCTAAAAGTATTTGAGGGGGAGCAACCACGCGGTCGTTGCACTCCAAATTGAATAGGGGAGAGGCTAGCGAAGGGAAGCTTCGACCTTCTGGGTAAATCTCAAAACAAGGTAACCCAAAAGGAGTGCTGTTCCCGCACCTGCAAGGCCGCCAGTCACGAATCGTAAGAAGTTTGTGCTTTCCCATGGTGTGACAAGTTGGAGCAAACCATCTATCAGGAGAGGGGAGAGGGAACCCAGCCAAACAGGTAATACAAAACGCAAAAACGAACGCCGGGCTATCCAGGTCCGCAAAGGACGAATGAATAAAGCAACACCCACCGGTATAAAGAAGACGTAGGTGGCGAAACACCGTATGCAGACCCCCAACTTTTTCCCGCAGATGAACCACGAACGAGAAGGTAGTTGATGGCAGGAGAGGTGGTAGGCTCTGTAGAGAAAATCTGCGATCCCCGCAGCTCCCCAAAATTCAAGCAGAGGGACGGCGACTACACCTAACAAAAGAAGCGTCATTATTCCGATGAATACTCCCCAGGAGATAATGAAGATTCGATCCTCTTTGAAAACCTCGCGTGACACGACTGAATTTTGGCTGAAAAGATCAAGATGTCAAGCCTGGTTGATACGAGCGTTCATATCAGTTGACAAACCTTCTGCTTTGCTTAGAATAGACGCACAAACCTTAAACCAATAGGAGGAGTAACATGGCAGAAGTAAGTTTTCCCAGCGCAACCGAAGAACAGATCAACGAGGGCAAATCACTTGCCTGGCTTGCCTACTTGGGGATTCTTTTCTTGATCCCGTTGCTCGCCCACAAGGATAACCCTTTCTCCAAATACCACGCCCGCCAGGGAATGGTGCTATTCTTCCTCGAGGTTGCCTTGGGTATTGTCTGGGGAATACTTGGTGCTATCGCCGTAGCAATCGCCTTAGCCACTTACAGCGTCGTATGCGGAGGCCTTGTGCTCGCCCTGATGGGTATCCTTTGGCTTCTCGTAGCTGTGGTGGCAATCATCGGCATTGTTCAGGCGGCTACCGGTAAGTTCTGGAGGATGCCGCTTCTTGGCAACCTAGCCGAAAAGTGGTTCAAGGGCATGGTATAATTCGCTTCACCTCCTGAACGTAAGATTCAAAGCCCCGGCCCCCGTAACACCCGTAACACAAGAGCCGGGGCTTTGTATTTAATTGACAAAAGGAGAGTTTTGCGTAGAGTTGTGTAGGATCAATGAAAGGATTGTAGATGTCGCAAGCTGAGTTCCCATACGTAAACCAAGAAGATATGCAAGAAGGAGGCTCCTTGCATGGCTTTCCTACCCGGGCATCATTTTCGGGCTCCTGGGCCTTCTCTTCCTGGTGCCCATGTTTGCTCAAAAGGAAAATCCATTTACCCGGTATCACGCCAGGCAAGGTATGCTTCTGTTCCTGGCCTCGGTGCTCGTGACCGTATTCTTCTGGGTTGTATATGGGGGGATGCTGGTTTCGATAATTGCCCTGAGTCCTGTTGCCGGGATTGTAACCGCGATAACCGGTCTGGTGGTCATTACAGGCATAGGGATAACCATTTTCGTATTCGCAATAATAGGAACCGTAAAGGCGGCTTCAGGCGAATTCTACAGGATGCCTCTCATCGGAACCATGGCCGAGCGGTGGTTTCCCGGCATGGTCCCCCAAACCTCTTTACAAATCCCAAGGAGGGATAAAATGTACTGCAGAAACTGCGGGAAAGAACTGCCCGCCGGCGCAGAGCTCTGCATAAGTTGCGGAGTAAGGCCGCTTAACGGCAATAAGTTCTGTCAGAACTGTGGGGCCAAGACCAGACCTGAACAGGAAGTGTGCCTTAAGTGCGGCACACTATTAAAAAGAGAGGAAAAACACGAACCACTTGGGCGTAAGAATAAGCTGATCGCATTATTGTTGTGTTTATTCCTTGCTCCACTGGGGGTACACCGCTACTACATGGGCCGCGTGGGTAGCGGAGTTGCCATGCTCCTGTTATACTTTTCAATTTTTGTATTTTTGTTTATGGGATCTATGCGGTCGTTCCCAGAACCTGTATGGATTGGGCTATTAGTTTTTGGAGCTTTCGCTTTAGTTGGATATATGGTTTGGTGGATAATAGACCTCATATCCATAGCTACCGGGAAGATGAAAGATAAACAGGGCAGAGAACTTAGTCAGGTCAGATGATTTTGGCTCACACCGAGGATCTTTTGCGCAGCAGGCGTGTATCTCTTGACCGTACTCTTTTGCCGATAATAAGTATTACGTAAACTAAGGCGGGAAGGACGATATCCGGCAGTCCGGGGTGTATCCGGTGGTGTTTGCATCCTCTATCCCCTGTATCCCCTGGTTTTTTCTTGTTTTTCTTTGGGCTCGAGTCCTGTGCTCTATGACTCTGAACCGATGAACCCTTTCAATCTTCCAATCTTCTAATCTTCAATCTTCCAATCTTCAATCTTTCAATCTAGGTGTGTGTTACGGGTGTTACGGGTGTTATTTCCTTGTGAGCGGAGCGTAAACTCCGAATAATTATGAGAATGCCCCGAAGGGGTGCGGGTGTTCCGGGTTACGGGTGCAGTTTGTAGTTCGGGGCTTCCTTGGTTATGCGGACGTCGTGCGGGTGGCCCTCCTTCAGGCCGGCACCGGAGATTTGCACAAAGCGCGCACGCTGTCTGAGCTGTGCGATGGTCTTTGCTCCCACATAGCCCAGACCGGACTTGGTTCCGCCAGCCAGCTGATATATCTGCTCGCAAACACTGCCGCGATAAGGAACTATCCCCTCTATTCCTTCTGGAACAAATTTTTTGGCCTCTTCCTGGAAGTAACGATCTGCCGAGCCTTGCCTCATCGCGTCTATCGAGCCCATTGCGCGGTAGATCTTGAAGCGACGCCCCTCAAGAAGTATCGACTCTCCAGGGCTTTCGTCGGTTCCTGCAAACAGGTTTCCGATCATAACCGAGTCAGCGCCAACGGCTAAAGCTTTTACGATATCACCTGAGTAGCGTATGCCGCCGTCTGCAATAAGGGGTACCTTGGCCTGTTTGGTCTCGGCATAGCAGTTCATTATAGCTGTAAGCTGCGGTATTCCGATACCTGCGATAACACGTGTGGTGCATATCGAGCCAGGGCCTATCCCTACCTTTATGGCGTCTGGATCTAGCTTTAAGAGGTCCTTTGCCGCCTCGCTGGTGCCGATGTTTCCTACCACGAGTTGCGCATTACTCATCTTTTTGCGTAACTTACGAGCCAAATCTAGAACCAACTTCGAGTGGGCATGGGCTGTATCGATCACGATGGCATCTACATCTGCTTCGATTAAAGCCTCTACCCTATCGAGGGAATCTCGCGAAACCCCTACTGCAGCGGCGCAGCGTAATCTGCCGCGTTCATCAACCGTAGCGTCCGGGTGCTCAAGCTTCTTCTGGATGTCCTTAGCGGTCACGAGACCTGCAAGCCGGCCTTTATTACCCACTATTAAGAGCTTTTCGACCTTTGCACGCTTGAGGATCTCACGTGCCTTGTTGATGCTGGTCCCCTTCTTGGCTGTGATGAGATTCTGACTGGTCATCACGTTCTCAACCGGGAGCGAGAGGTTGTCCTCAAACATGATATCGCGGGTAGTAATAATTCCCAGCACCTTACGCTCAGCATCGATCACCGGGAAGCCGCCGCAGTGGTAGCGTTCTATAAGTGCCCTTATCTCGCGCAGCGACGTATCGAGCGAAACGGTGAAGGGATCCTCGATAATCCAGCTCTCGGCACGTTTGACTCCTCTTACCTCCTCGGCCTGGCGCTCGATGCTCATATTCTTGTGGATAACGCCGATTCCACCCTGGTGGGCAAGGGTGATGGCCATGGCCGATTCTGTAACCGTATCCATTGCGGCACTTACAAGCGGAAGTTTAAGTGTTATCTTCTTTGAGAATCGGGTGGTCAGGTTGACTTCTCGTGGCAGCACCTCGGAGCGACGCGGCTGCAGAAGCACATCGTCGAATGTAAGCCCTTCCTGGATTTTGGAACCGGCCATCTGCTCCCCCTTAGCCTTCCAGTAAGGCGTCTAGTTTTTCCGCCAGGATCGTTTTGGGAACGGCTCCTATGCTGCGATCGCGGGCCTGGCCTTGCTTGAAGAATACAACGGTGGGGATGCTCATAACCTGATGAATTTGCACTAGTTCGCGCGCCTCGTCCACGTTGACCTTGACTATCTTTACACGACCATCGTAGTCTTTGGCAAGCTCCTCTACAATCGGTCCCAGTATCTTGCAGGGCTGACACCAGCTTGCCCAGAAATCAACGATGACCGGAACCTCGGCCTCCAGCACCTCTTTCTTGAACTCCTCGGCGGTCTTTACCTCTATCATCGGCTCTCCTTTTCGAATGATACGGAGATTTGGACGGATGTCAATTATAATCACCCCGTACGATCACTTCGTGTTCGTATGGGGACCCCGATCAAACGATCAATGTAGGGACAAGGCATACCTTGCCCCTACGATATCTACGACAAGGTGGAACTGCAGTGTTGACTAAAAGCAACTTCCAGGTATTCTAGGAATATGGTGGCTGATTCTAAGATTCCCTCCCCCTTGATGGGGGAGGTAGGGTGGAGGTGAAAATCAGTGTAGGACAATGAGCTTATCGCTGATCGTAACCTTAACTGCACTAAACCTGTAGAAGTAAAGACCTTTTTACCCCACGAATCTGCTGCGCATATCCGCGGGGACCCCGATAACTTAATGCAAGATTAATAGCTTGTCAGTTAATCTTGAAGTGGGGGTCTCAATTTTGTAGAAGTAAAGACCGGAGGGAACATCCCGAGTAGACCAGAGGAGTTCCCGCGTTCCGGGTTGAACCGATTGGTTGTATATCTCACGACCGCTCGCATCGTAGATACTAAACTCTCCTGAACTCCCCGAACTAAAGGAGAAAAGGATACCAGATGGGGTGTAACGAGTTGTTACAAGCTCAACATCTACTAACCTTTCCCCCACGCCAACGCCGGTTAAGGTCTGCTCCAATGTGTCATCTGCGGAGTACTCGTCCAGCTCAAGGATGGGGTAGACGCGCAGGGTATAGGAGCCGTCGTGCGGAACCTTCCACTCCCTGAATTCAACCTGCTCTGAAGATTCGTGTGGGATCGAGATCTCCTGAGAATCGCGATATACAACGCTTGTGCCTTCAAGTATCTCTGCGTAGACCGTGCCTGGGATGTCGTCTTTTATCCCTTCGTTGGCAAACGTAGCCACCGGCGTGTAGCGGTATTCAGCCAGCTCATCCGAGTCAATGCTCTTTGCCGCATAGTCGTAGTAGGCGACGCTTCGCAACCCTACATTATCCCACGAAACCTCTTGACCCCACCACAATGAAGAACCACCACCTCGGGAGAGGAGCTGCACTTCCACAATAGTATCGAATTCTGACCAACCAGCATTGTTCGTCCACAGCTTGTAGATGTTGCCTCTCCATGCTATCCACTTTCCACTACCAGGTCGCTGGAATTCAATTGAATAAATGGTATCGTTAGTAGGCCTCGAACCATTACCGCTGAACCAAAGAATATTCTTTCCGCCCTGCGAGCGGAATCTAATGTGGTAACTCAACAGCGAAGCCGTACTGTATTCGTCGCAATAAATGTGCCAATAGCACGTGTCGAGATCACACACTGCCTTGGGTACACTTAGACACTGATAGCACCATACGTTACATATACCGCCGCCAACCATTGGATTCTTATCGGTGTCGGTAAGGAATGAAAACTTCCCTTCGTAGGCACGGGTTGAGTCATGCGCATCAACCCTCGCGCTATCTCCCGCACCACTACCTTCAGGCCGCGCCAATATATCCGTATCCCAATCACCTGCTCCTAGCTCCGCACCTGGATCGCGGATAGCATTTACCCAAAACTCGGCACTTAAACCGAGAGCAACCAGTAGTATCAAAATACTGACCTTACGTAACATGTCTCCTCCTTATGCATTAACTCTATTCAAAAACAACCCGTTGTCAAGGGAAAAACCGTCAGTGCAAGACCACAAACTTGTTGGCAACGGTTAGATCAGGAGACGTGAATCTGTAGAAGTAAAGACCGGCTGGAACATCCTGGGTAAACCAGAGGAATTCACTCTCCCCTGCCCTGACGGAATGACTATATATCTCACGACCGCTCGCATCGTAGATAGTAAGCTCACCTGAAACTCTAGGAGTAAAGGAGAAAAGGACACCCGATTGGGTGTAACGAGTTGTTACAAGCTCAACATCTACTGACCTCTCCCCCTCTTTAACACCGGTTAAGGTCTGCTCCAATGTGTCATCTGCGGAGTACTCGTCCAGCTCAAGGATGGGGTAGACTCGAAGTAGATACTCTCCGCCGTGCGGAACCGTCCACTCCTTGAACTCAACCTGCTCGGAGGACTCGGCAGGGATCGAAACCTCCTCGGAGTCGCGATAGACCACGTTTACGCCTTCGAGTATCTCGGCGTAGACCGTACCGGAAGAGTCATCCTTGATCCCCTCGTTTGCAAACGTAGCAATCGGAGTGTAGCTCTGATCAACTTGTTCATCCGAGTCAATGCTCTTTGCCGCATAGTCATAGTAGGCTATGCTGCGCAACTCTACGTTATCCCAGTATACCTTCTGGCCGTACCAGATATCGCTCCATGCTCCCCAAGAATGAATCTGGACCTCGATAATAGTATCCAGAGCAGACCACCTTATTGCGCTAGTCCATTTGTTGTAAAGATCACCGCTATACTCCGTCCATACTCTGCTATCAGGTAAAGGCACCTGAACAGTATATAAGGTGTCATTAATAGAAGGAATAGAATAACCTCCCGCCCACCTTATATTCTTGCCGTCCTTAGAGCGAAATAAGAGGAAGAATGTACATATAAGGTACTGGTTTCCCCTTTCAAGATAAACCACCCAGAAACAGGAATCTATGTCCCTAACTGCTTTGGGAACAGAAAGACTTTGAAAACACCAGACATGAACGACTCCATCTATCCCAGGATTTCTATCGGTGTCTGTTAGAAAAGAGTAGTTCCCTTCGTAGGCACGAGTTGAGTCGTGCACATCCACACGTGCGCTGTCCCCTGCCCCACTGCCCTTGGGCCACTCCCAGAGACCTGTTTCCCAGTCTCCTGTGCCCAGCTCAGCGCCAGGGTCGCGGATGGCGTTTACCCAAAGTTCGGCACTTAAACCGAGAACAACCAGTAGTATCAAAATACTGACCTTACGTAACATGTCTCCTCCTTATGCATTAACTCTATTCAAAAACAACCCATTGTCAAGTGGAGCAAATCATTGCTTGACTGTTGTGGACGCAGAAATCGCCTCTAATGCTACATCCTTTCATATCTATTCCCTCTCCCGACGGGAGAGGGTTAGGGTGAGGGTATTGCCACACTTTGCACCCTTGAGGGGGCACTTCGCAATGTCTTGAGTCCACCTTGACACGCCCGTTTACTTTACTATACTAATATAGATAGGAGGATACCATGAAACGGCTTATCCTTCTTTCTATGGTCGCTTTAGCGTGCCTGTGCCCGTTCTTTGGGTATGCTCCGAGGCAGGAGGTTAGAAGCGAATGGCCTACCCCTGAAGAGGTCAGGCAAGATATCGGACGACCTGAAGTTGATTCCCTGCAGATCTTCGTCTTCGACTCCACGATCCTTCTTGGACCCCTTACCGCCGAGGAGATTGATATCCTTGAGGCCGTCCGTTGGGTCTACTACCAGACGGTTAAGGATTCCTTCCCGGACATGGGTGACAGGTGGTGGAGCACAAGCATGCGTTCGTGGATGTATAACACCTATGATTCGCTCGAAGCCGCCGGCAAGTCATCCGATTGTTATTATCTTTATCTTTGTAAGTTACAGGGTTATCTCTTCTTCGAATGGTTTAAGACCTGGTCGCCAAGAAACTGGGAGATAAACGATTCCGTCGCGTATCGAGTTCTATATGATTCTTTAAGGTCGTTTCAGATCAGCGTAGACTTCGCTATCCCAAGGCCATAGATACTACTTCTCTTCAATCATTCCCTGCATGAGCAGGAAGTAGTAGCCGCCCTAGTAATCGGCAGAAAGATCGGCCCCGGTATCTTGCAGGGCTGACACCAGCTTACCCGGAAGTCAACCACGACCGGAACCTCAGTCCCCAGCACCTCTTTCTTGAACTCCTCCTGGTTCTTTACCCCTATCATCGGCCTTCCTTTTCGAGTGATACGGAGATTTGGTTGAAAGTCAAATTGCCCCCTTAAACCAGAATGTCAAGAGCCAACGATTTTAGGAGGTCTGGAAAATTGTCTTACTGATCCCTATAATAGTCAGTCTTCAAAACGGACAGATGAGCGGACACGCCTCTATCCAAAAGAAATCATGTTTACCACACTTGACAGCCTCTGAAAGTCGCTTATCATGGCTTAGGCTTAATAACGATTATTTACGTCCAAGTTAAAGTGTTGACTGGAGGGAACTATGAAAAGGATGTGGAGCGTTCTGGGAGCAGGGCTAAGCATGGGGTTAGCAGCAACGTTTCTACTTTCATGCAACGTAATCCAAGGCGAGCTAACTCTTCTGGTAGATGATCGTGAGCATCCTGCTCATTCCCCACATTGGTCATCAGATGGCTCCAAGATCTACTTCATCCTTGGTGAAGACGACCACGAGCCAGATCCATGGGGATCGGTATGGAAGCTCGATTTGGAGGACAATACATTGATTCAGATTACCGATCAGGTGTTCTGCGATTTTGATGTATCACCCGATGGAGACTTTGCCGTAACCGATGAAGAAAGGGAAGTGTTCTGGATCAGGGACCTGGAGACATGGGATAAACTCTACTCTTGTCAGCCGTGTAAGAGGGTTACGTCCCATTGGGGCACGACACCTCATGTTAAATTCTCCCTTGAATCGGAACACATACTTTATTATGCATATTGGTTCAGTGGCTTCGTTTTTCTGCACCGTATCAACCTTACAGACTCTTTGGACGAGGAGTTGCTCTCTATTCAATCAAGTCCAATATTTGCCCCAGGTCCGGGTGATACACTTATTGCCCTTAACGATACAGTATATAATCTGACAACCGGAGAACAAATCCCTATTCCAATAAAAACCGGCCTAAAAGAACTCCAATGGAATCCTGTTGTTCCAGCAGAACTGCTGATTTCCTTAGGAGATAACGGCTTGTTTTTATTCAACCTAGTGGAAAGAAAAACCTATCGAATCGAAATCAATACCCCAAAGGGATATGACATTGTTGACGCCAGATTTTCTCCTGATGGAGAAAGTATTGTTCTTTTAGCCAGTTGGAACGGTGATGGATTCTTTGAAAACCAAATCTGGCTCTTTAAACCTTTAGACTAAGAGATGACCGGCAACACTAAAAAACTCTCTTGGAGGGGACAACCCAACAGAGAGCCTTATAACCTGTAGGAGGAAATCATGAATAAACTTAAGTTCACATTATGGGGTTTGGCAGTGGTGTTTGCAGGAGTGCTGCTTTCATGCAATCCATCAATTGACGGAGAGTTAACACTGCTGGTGGAAAAGTTGGACCACGAATCCGGGTTTTCTCACTCACCTTGTTGGTCGTCAGATGGTACAAAAGTGTATTATCTTTCCCACTGGGGTAATGGTGAGGAATACTCACCTAACTATGTTATCAGGTCCATTGACTTGTCAGATCACAGCACTAGACAGGTTTTAGATAATAGCTACGATATCTGGAGGATGGACGTATCACATGTTAGTGATATTTGTGTGACCTATTCTCTGGACAAACTTGAGGAGTGGTTGCTGTACGATCTTGAAAATTCAACCCTGGTTGACTCGATAAACTGCTCCGCTCAGAAACAAAAGTTTTCCCTGGAATCTGATCAAATCATTTATTACTCGGCAAATGACGGTATCCATAAGTTTAATCTAGCCGACTCGAGCGATGAAATTTTCTGGACCAGAGGCTCCGGTTCGGATTTCGCCCCAGGGCCAGGTGATACCCTTTTTGCACGAGGTGATACTGTCTTTAACATTAACACCGGTGAAGCAATTCCTATAGGAATCGCTAAAGTTGACATGCATTGCATGAACTGGAATCCAGCTGTAGCTGAAGAACTTGTTCTAACCACAGGGAGAGATTTTTACATACCTACATTCAACGTTGAAGTGCAACACATAGGTTAGCGACTTCGAGGGGTGTTTTGAAACCCAGGCACTTCCTGGGTCTGTTATTAAGCCTAGACTCTATCAACTTGATATCCTCGTTACTGATTGT
>Ga0209991_10000165_pt1 | contig 29303 bp, 24 predicted proteins | sample ChitaG_FD_183167 | JGI IMG/M metagenome (GOLD analysis project Ga0209991, IMG submission 183167) | Deep subsurface microbial communities from South Pacific Ocean to uncover new lineages of life (NeLLi) - Chile_00310 metaG (SPAdes)... | ecosystem: Environmental > Aquatic > Marine > Oceanic >... | reverse complement strand
CAAAAGGAAAAATGACAGAGCAAAATGCAAAAGGGGGGAATTAAGGAAACAGTAGCGGAATATTCGTAGGGCGGCATTTTATATGCCGCCTTTTTGGGCGGGGAATAAATCCCTGCCCTACGTGCTGAATTCTAATTGCTGAGTACTGAGTGCTTTTGATCTTTGTTTTTGTAATTTTGAGTTTTTATCTTTGAATTTCTGATATTGTTTAGGATTTGGAGCTCAGCATTTAGGATTTACGGGGGCGAGGGTGGGTTATAAGGAGTTTTGCAATCAATTGCAGTAAAGTGTGTGGGGCGCCATGACAAAGAGCACAGCCAATTTTTGCCGGTGCACTAAGGAGGGGGGAGCGATATGGGCTGTTTAATGTTCTTGATGTTCGGAGGATTTCTCACGGCCCTGGTTTTATATATGGGTACTATGTTAGGTTATTTGGCGGTTTTTTTCACAGCCATGGCTGGATATTTGAGTGTTTGCGCGAGTGCTTTTACAGCTTTCGTGATGTGGCTAATGTTATAAGCCCATGGTGAAGTATATGTGGGGCATCATGAAAAAGAACACAGCCAATTTTTCCCGCTGCGCTGAGGAAGGTAAGACGATATGACCTGTTTCGCAGTCCTCTTGTTAGCATGGATTATCCTCTTCGTGGGTGTTGGGTTAGCTATCGGGCTGCTAACGGTAGCTGCAGCACTGCTTATCATAGCTGTGACAGCGGCTCTGGCATTCCTCCTTTACTTCTGGCGCGTTATCTATCCCTGGCTGGTGCGGATGGGAAGATGGGCAGCTCAGCTCAGAAACACTATTTTCCTTCTCGTGGTGCTTGGCAGTATTTTCATCGTGTGGTATCTACTCGGCCAAGTAGGCATCCAGATTCCATTTACAATCTTACTGATCGTAGGGATCCCCCTTGGGGTGCTCTTCGTGTTCCTGCTTTTACTGGCCATAGTGGTCTGGCTGGTGAGGTTATGGCGCTATACCTGGCCTCGCTCCAGAAATTCCTTCTTTGACATTTGTTTTCGTATTGTTGCTCTGGGCTGGAAAATATTGGTGGGGATCCCTCTCGGGATAGTCTGGTTTTTCTACCACCCACCTCTACGCTGGCTAGTAGCAGTATTCCTGTTCTACTTCAGGCGGATTTCAGCTGCGGTAGCCTGGCTGTTGTACAACCCACCATTGCGGAACATAATAGCTGTCGGCCTTTTCATTACACGGTTAGTCGCTTGGGTTGCAGCATGGCTTCTCTATAACCCACCGATAAGCTGGGTTATAGAGTTGGGGATTTTTATCCTCAGGCTGATAGCCCGCCTCATCAGCACCATAATCTATATCATTTGGTTATGGTGGCCTATCCAGGGTGTTAGACGGACGCTAAGGAGCGGGATAACCGCTGAGAGTAAGTCCTATCGGGATTATAAGTATGCCCCCGATGATGACACCGTCGCCGCCTAGCAAATCACGACGTCCCTATGAGTACAAATCTGGCTGAACGTCTCCTTACCAAAAGCCGCAGTTCGAGTGTTAACCTAGCTTCCGATAGTAAGTCCTATCAAGACTATAAGTATACCCAGGATGACGGTAGTAGCGCCGCCCAGCAAGCCAGCGACATCCATATGATTAAAGATTCGGCCAAATATCTCCTTGCCAGAGGACACTGTCCGGGGCGCCATTCTACCCGATTCCTGAGCGGATTCCGGTGCCGCCTCAGTGGAGTCTCTATCAAACATGGGCATTACTATTTTTCTCCACTCGCGTGACTCCCGATAGATTACACCAGCTATTACTATGCCCACGATGATGAAAAAAATCCCCAAGATTAGCACCATCATAGCTAGGTTAACGTCAACTAACATAACTGGTGAGGGGTCAGCTGTGTACAATTTTCACCTCCTTTTCCCATTCAAGGCTGTTTAATTATCAGGCGAGTCTCAATCTATTTTAGCGTAGCATAGCTACTGCATGGTGTCAATAGCTCTCTTTTATGGGAAAGTTATGCTAAAATCCAGCAAGGCTGCATATGGTAACGTTGTTTATTTTGTCACTCCTGAACCCCGGTGAAATCAGGGCGAAGGATTTAGATTTTTCCCTGAGCCTGCCCTGTGTGAGATTCTTCGGTCGTCCCGATTTCATCAGGACTCCCTCCCTCAGAATGACAGGAAGATGGTGGTAAACGCTCTTCGTATGGTAAGTGCTGACGAACTGAAATATTGGGTGGCTTTCTCCGGAGTAGTGGGGATTGGTCGGGTACGGATTTCCCAGCTAAAAGAGCACTTTGGCAGTTTACAGGAAGCCTGGCAAGCTCCCGAAGGCAAGCTGAGGCAAGCCGGGCTAGATTCGCGAAGTATAGATGCCCTGGTGACCCTGCGTCCGAGAATCTCCCTTGACGCCGAGATGGAAAAACTGGAACGCTATAGGATAAAGGTGCTTATCCATGAGGACCCTCTTTATCCTGCGAGATTAAAAGAAATCTATGATTATCCCCCGGTCCTTTATGTAAGGGGCAATCTGCCGGTCCAGGATGAGCCTTGCCTGGCCATAGTCGGTACTCGTCGTCCCACCATCTACGGGAGACAGGTAACTGAGGAGATTGTGGCCGACTTAGCCCGAAGTAAAATCACTATTGTCAGCGGATTAGCCCGAGGAATTGACTCTGTAGCTCATCGGGCTGCTCTGGATGCCGGGGGCAAAACCATTGCTGTGTTTGCCTCCGGCCTGGATATCGTCTATCCTGGGGAGAATGCCAAACTGGCTCAAGCGATTATGGAACATGGCGCTGTGCTGAGTGAACATCCTTTAGGCGCAAAGCCTAAGCCTGAGAACTTTCCACTCCGCAATCGAATTATGAGTGGCTTGAGCCTGGGGGTGTTGGTGGTAGAGGCTGGAGAAAGGAGTGGGGCTTTGATTACGGCGCACCAGGCAGTGGAACAGAATCGAGAGGTCTTTGCTATCCCCGGGAGTATCCTCTCCCCGGCCAGCCAGGGAACTAACCGTCTTATTCAAGAAGGAGCCAAGCTAGTTCGCAATTACATTGATATTCTCCAGGAACTAAACCTGACCATCGTAGTACAGCAGGCGGAAATTAAAGAATTCTCCCCGGCTGACGAAGCTGAATCCGCTATACTAAAACAATTAAGCTCTGAGCCCAGTCATATAGATGAAATTTGCCGCCGCAGCGGTTTGGCTATGCCGGAAGTGAGCAGCACCCTGGCGATGCTGGAGTTGAAGGGGATAGCCAGGCAAGCAGGCAGTATGAATTATGTGCTGGCACGGAGGGTTAGCAGGGGATAAACCATGGCAAGTAAACTGGTTATTGTCGAATCTCCAGCCAAGGCAAGGACGCTGAATAAGATTCTCGGACGCAGCTATAGTGTCAAAGCATCTCTGGGACATGTGCGCGATTTGCCCAGAGCAAGCCTCGGAGTAGATACAGACAAGGGTTTCATCCCCAAGTATGTCATTCCCGCAAAGAAGAAAAAGATAGTTGGCGAGATCAAAAAGGCGGCTACTAAGGCTAGTTTTATCTACTTGGCTACTGACCCTGACCGCGAGGGAGAGGCAATTTCCTGGCACCTGATACAAGCAGCCACGCTGGACAAGAATGACATACCCGTTCAGCGCGTAGTCTTTCACGAAATAACCAGGGACGCGGTTCAAGAGGCCTTCCAGAGTCCCCGCTCTATTGATATGAACCTGGTGAATGCCCAGCAAGCCCGGCGTATCCTCGATAGGCTTGTGGGCTACAAGCTGAGCCCGCTCCTGTGGAGAAAGGTGCAGAGGGGACTTTCCGCAGGCCGGGTTCAATCGGTGGCCGTGAGGATGATTGTTGACCGCGAGCGGGAGATTCAGAACTTTATTCCCCAAGAGTACTGGATTATCGAAGTTAAGCTGGCTCCGCCCGAAGAAAAAGAAGCGAGTTTTAAAGCCAGGCTGTTCGCCCTGGCCAATGGCACCAGGCTGGATATTGGCGATAAAGATGAAGCAGACAGAGCTATCGCTGACTTAGAAAAGGCTGCATATGCAGTTAAGATGGTGGTAACCAAACAGGTAGCTCGTCAGCCAGCCCCGCCCTTTACCACCAGCACCTTGCAGCAAGAGGCCTGGCAGAAGCTGCATTTCACCGCCGGGCGAACTATGGCTATTGCCCAGCAACTTTATGAAGGCTTGCCCCTGGGCAAGGAAGGCTCGGTGGGACTTATTACCTATATGCGCACCGATTCTACCCATGTGGCTGCCTCTGCTATAAGCGAGGCGAGGGAGTTTATCGGCGACAAATACGGAGCCAAATTCCTCCCATCAAAGCCACGTAGCTTTACCAGGAAAGCAAAGTGGGCCCAGGAAGCTCATGAAGCAATTCGCCCCACCAAGAGTTACCGCCAACCAGATCAACTAAAGCCATTTCTTAATCCAGCTCAACTAAAGCTCTACCAGCTTATCTGGAAGCGCATGGTCGCCAGTCAAATGTCAGCAGCGTTATACGACACAACCAATGTGGAGATAGAAGCAAGCAATGCTGGCGCTGAAAAACAACCCCGATTCCATCGGGGATATCTACTCAAAGCAAGTAGCTCTGTTGTTAAATTCCCTGGTTTTATAGCGGTTTACACCGAAAGCAGGGATGAGGATGAGCGAGGGGACAGCTCCGATTTCATCGGAGTCTCCTTGCCCAAGCTGAGAATTGGAGATAAATTGATTTACCTGGGAACTGTCCCCGAACGATGTTTTACCCAGCCACCACCCCGCTACACTGAGGCCACATTGATAAAAGCCCTGGAACAGAAAGGAATCGGACGCCCCAGTACCTATGCCCCTATCCTGTCCACCATTCAAGAGAGAGATTACGTCAACAAAGCCGATGGCAAATTCCACCCTACGGAACTAGGGATAACTGTCAACAAGGTCTTGACGGAGCATTTCCCTAAGATCGTTGACCCTGGTTTCACAGCTCAGATGGAAGAACAACTAGACGAAATAGCTCAAGGTAAATATGAATGGATAGCTGCTTTGCAGGAATTTTATCCCCCCTTCCAGGATATATTGACTAAAGCCTGGATAAATTTAGAAAAGGTTAACATGACCCAGGTGAGCGAGGAGACATGCCCCAATTGCGGTCGCTCCATGGTTATAAAGGTCGGACGTTTCGGCAAATTTCTCGCCTGTAGCGGCTACCCTCACTGTAAAACAACCATGCCTTACGTAATTAAAACCGGGGTTGCTTGCCCCCAGTGTGGTGGCGAGCTTGTGGAAAGAATCAGTAAAAAGAAGAAAGTGTTTTATGGGTGTAGCAACTTCCCCAAATGTCAATTCGCCGTAAATCGCAGGCCAGTAGATCAGCCTTGCCCTGACTGTGGCAAGCTTTTAGTACAATACAGAGGGGATTGGGCTAAATGCCTGGCTTGTCAACGCAAAGTAAAACTATCCGAACTGGAGAAACAAAAAGAGGAGGTAGTCTTATGAAAATTCTAGTCATCCATGGACCAAATTTGAATGTGCTGGGCAAAAGAGAAAAGGCAATTTACGGAGAAAAGACCCTCGACGAAATTGATGCCCTGCTTAAGGAAGAAGAACAGATCTTAAATGTCGAAGTGGTGACATTTCAGTCTAATCACGAAGGAGCGCTAATAGATTTCATTCAAGAGCAAGCGGATTCCGCCCATGGCATAATAATTAACCCTGGTGCCCTCACCCACTATGGATTTTCTCTGCTCGATGCCCTGGTTGACAGCAAATTACCAGTAATCGAAGTCCATTTATCCAATATTTACCGCCGTGAGGAATGGCGATCCCGCTCTGTAATTGCCCCCGTAGCTAAAGTACAGATAAGTGGCCTGGGGTGGGGGGGATATATCGCTGCCCTGCGAGCCTTGGCCCACGAATTGAAGGGAGAGGATTAATCTTAATCCTCTCCCTTATTGATATTCTCAGGAGTGGCGTTTCTTAAAATCCTCTAGATCAAGCGTATTTATGAAATCCTTGTACGCTGATAGCCCTTTCAGCTCTTGCTCGTTGAGTTTATCCTCAGAAACACGCTTGCCCGTTTCCTCTTCAAGTAGAATGCCCGCTTTTTCCAACACTGATTCCTCAGCATATATTGGTGCTCCGACTCTTACAGCCAGAGCTAAAGCATCGCTAGGTCGAGAATCAATATCTAATTTCACACCATCAATGCTCAGAGCAAGGTTGGCATAGAAAGTATCGTCCTTAAGTCCACTTACCACAATATAGTCAACCGAAGCCCCCAGGGTAGTAATCACAGATTGCAGCAAATCATGCGTCAGAGGACGAGATAGTTCGACATTTTGTAGCTTTACGGCAATAGCATCGGCTTCAGCAGGGCCAATCCAAATGGGCAAATAACGGCTAGTCCCCTTCTCTCTTAAAATCACCACCCTTTGATAGTTCATCAAGCTAACTCGGATGCTGTCAATCGTCATCTCTACCATGCTATGCCTCCTTTATAGTGTCTATTCTACACCTATAATGCTAACTAATCAACAAGCTCAAGTCAACTATCCAGGCTCAAAAAATTGAATTTTTCTAGATTGCTATAAATGCTCAGACATTAGATAATTATTGTGGGAGAGCCATGGCAAAACTTATCTTGGCAAGACACGGCGAAACCGTGTGGAATATAGAGAAGATATATCGGGGCAGAGCGGACGTCAATCTGGACGAGATGGGCATTAAGCAGGCAGAGCTACTGGGCAAGTGTTTAAGGAATTGGGAATTAGAGGCTATTTATTCCAGCCCCTTAAGGAGGGCGATGGACACGGCGAATATTGTTGCCCGTTATCAGAAAATTAGCGTACACATTGCCGAGGGCCTTGTAGATTTCGATTATGGAGAATGGCAATCTCTGCCAGAACAAGAAGCGAAGATGCTATATCCGACCCTCCACAACGAGTGGCACAATAATCCTCACAAGGTAAAAATGCCCAGTGGAGAAAGCCTGGAAGATGTAAGAAGGAGAGCTATCGAGGTGGTTAATGATGTCCTTGCCAAGTATCAAGGAAGCGTGGTTTTGGTATCTCATCGGGTTGTGAACAAGGTCCTGATATGCTCCTTACTGGGGCTGGACAACTCATATTTCTGGAATATAAAGCAGGATGTAGGCGGAATCACGATTTTTGATTATGTGGATGGGCGATTCGTCTTGACCAGACATAACGACACTTCATATCTTAAAGAGTTGCAAAAATCTGTGCTTGATGATTTTTAAACGCGTGTATTCTCAGGCTTAGCGCGCTCTTTAGTCACGGTTCCTTGAACCGCTTGGAGCGCTGCCAGAAGGTCTCGATATACTGCTGTCGCTACTTATTATAGGGATGCCTGCTGCTTTATGTCAGTTTAAGTTCTGAAGTGCAGTTCGGGCAGCGAGCGGCCTGAATAGGAATAGAGGTGAAGCAGTAAGGGCATTCTTTTGTTGTCGGCGCCGCTGGTTCTTCTGCCTTTTTGCGAGCTTGCATCCTGGCAACTGGACGCACAATTAAGAAGAAGACGACTGCTGCTATTATCAGCAAATAAACAACAGTATTTATGAAGACCCCATAGTTGATTGTAACTGCCCCGGCAGCTTGGGCATCTGCCAGAGAAGCATATGGCCCGGGAGTTAAACCTTCTTTAAGGATGACGAAGAGATTGGCGAAATCAACATCGCCCAAGGCGAGGACCTATGGGTGGCATAATAACGTCGTTCACGAGTGACCTTACAACGGCACCGAAGGCCATACCGATCACGATGCCCACAGCCATGTCAATCACATTGCCTCTCATTATGAATGCCTTGAAGTCTTGTAACATCTTTGTTTCCTCCTTTCTGCTTTCTTTACCATCCATCTTACAGCGTCCTTACCGCATTGCCAACCGCATGTCCTCGTTCAGTACCTTAGTGACACACCACTTCCGTTCTTTTATTTTGAAAGTAACACTCGAGGTACTCCTGAGGGGTAAGGTATCCCAAAGATTGGTGAGGCGGAAATGTCCCGATTATATCGGGATACTTTCTCCCAGTCCAGTAGGTTGTTTCTTAGTTCCGGAACATGAAAAGAACTGTCTGTTACTTCATAAAATTCCTTAGTATGTGTCAGGTGTGCTCGCTCCACATGACCATTTAGCTTGGGTGAATTGGGTGGCAGCACAAACAACCTGGTATTCCGCTGCTGGCACTCCTCCTCAAAAACTGGCTCAAATTCAGAGCCACCATCCACCTGAATAGCTTTAACAGGGAAGGGCATTCGTTCTTCCACAGCATCCAAGAAACAAGCAGCGTTGACAGATGTAGCCCGTCTGTATATGTCCAGGACATCCCACCTGCAGATAACATCCCGTGCAGTAAACTGCTTGAGCACCGTTCCCGGCAAAGGCCTGATATCCACAGTGTCCAGCTGGACCAAGTCGCCCCGATTATATCGGGGTAATCCTTTGGCTTGCTTATGGCGTAAGGGTGTTTATTTCGCCGCCGCTGGGTTGAAATATGGTTCTTGGCCAGCTCGTTGAGGATGCCGCGTGCTTTAAGGCGATTGATAATACGTCCGACTGCGGAAGCAGAACAAGAAAATCCCTGCCAGCCTCTGGACAGCGACAACAAGCTCTGGGGAGTAGGTGGGCTGGCGGACTCTCTGAGTACGACAAGATCTGTCTCCCAGACTTTCCAGGTGATAAGGGTCGTACCTTCGCTTCCACCGGTAGAAGGTTTGAGGAGAGATACCAAAATAGTGACAGGTGAGGCGGGCGTTTTGATGATGAGACTTGTAGTAATCGAACCATTTAAGTCTCTGCCTGGCTTTCTTTGACAGCACCGGGATAATTGCCAGGCGCCCATATCCCGGGACTATGCTATAAACATTCATAAACCATAATGGAATAGAACCGATTAAGTGAAGTTCTTGACTTTATACTGCCCCATCAAACTTGATGCCTAACTGGCTCTTAGTTGTAATCGCCAGAGCATCAAAACTTCCGGCTGATGAGAGGTGGCGCCAAAATAAAAATGGAGTCGCTTATTTTGTTTTTTCAATCGGTTTTTCACTCACCGAGCTTGATAAACTTTGTCTAAAGTTTATCAATTTTTCCTTTGGCTCCTTTTGCCGCAGTTTTCATCGCCAATGAATATATCTCGATGAAGCCAGCGCTTGAGTTTTGATTGAACTTACTGCTTTTGTTGAATGTGGCCAGGTCCGCATCAAACAATGAAAATGGCGACTTGACTGAAACGACGTCGGCCCTACCCTTAAAAAGCTTGATTTTCACTGTACCGGTCACGTTAACATTCATGGAGTCAATATACGCATTTAAATGCTTCATGGTCGGCTCATGCCACTTGGCATTGTAACAAAGGTATGCCCACTTTTTGTCAATCATTTCTTTCATCTCGTTGGCTGTTTGGGTGCTGACAAGTTTTTCGAGGTTGTAGTGCGCCTGAGTGATAACGTGGGCCGCTGGAGACTCATACACGCCCCGGACTTTTATTCCCACTAGGCGATCTTCTATAAGGATGACATACCCTACGCCATGCTTGCCGACAATCCTGTTAGTAGTGATGATAAGTTCAGACAGCTTCATTTTCTGTCCATTAAGAGCAACCGGGATACCATGTTCAAATTCAAGCTCGATATATTCCGCCTGATTGGGCGCATTTTCGGGCAAGGTAGTGATTTGCAAAATCTTCCCCAGATTGGGGTCAAGTTTGGGGTCTTCAATCTCTCCGCCTTCGCCGGTTACACCCCACATATTGTCATCCCAAGAATAAGGAACTCCCTTCTTTGCTTGAGAAGTTTCAATACCGCGTTCGGCTGCATACGCAAATTCTTCGTCTCGCCCCATACTCCATTCTCGTACCGGAGTAATGACTTTCATGTCAGGATCTTCACAGAGAATCGAACTCTCAATCCGCACCTGGTCATTGCCCTTACCGGTACAGCCATGAGCAATAACCCTTACTCCTTCTGCATGAGCTATCTCCACTGCTTTTTTGGCAATTAACGGACGGCCAACCGGTGTGCTTAAATGGTAGTCTCCTTGATAGCTGCCGTTGGCTTTAATGGCTTTGGCAACATACTGCTCGGCAAACTCGTCTTTACAATCGAGCACAATGGCTTTTTTCGCTCCCAATTTGAGAGCTTTTTGTTTCATAGCCTCCAAATCATCGACTTGTTGACCAATATCAATAGTGAGAGCAATAACCTCGGCATGATAAGTGTCCTGAATCCACTGCAGGATAACAGAAGAGTCAAGTCCTCCCGAGTAAAGAAGTACTACGGAGTCAATCTTTTCCCCCTCTTTAACCTCGTGGGAGGCAATTTTGTGATACTTGGTTTGTGTTTTCATATTTCTCCCTTTATTTCTGAATTAACTTCTTAATTACTTTTTCAAAGATTTCTTTTTCTTCGATCCAGCGCCGCCTTTTTTCCAGAATACTTTTTTGGACATTTGAAAGCTGAAGATTGCCAGTTGAGCCCTGCGAAGCGGCTAGCTTAAGGAGTTTGGCCGCGTCGAAAGGGGGGATCTCGCTGAGATGTTTTTTAGCATACATATATGCCTGCCGGAAAGGCAGTTTCTTTTCTTGAGCCAAAACATATACCCAGTGGGCGGCAAAAATCTCCTTAGGAATGTGGTTCTTGATTTGCGCCTCATTGACCTCAATCGTTTGTACGAAAAGCTTGGCTACTTTCACAGAAGAAAGAGTGACATTAACGGCGCCCATTATGCTGCCCTTTACTTGTTGTACATCCCTGTTGTACCCAGAGGGCAGGTTTGCCAGAGAACTGCTGATTTGCAGCTGGGTTGCTATAACCTGATGGTATTTGGCTCGCATCAATTCCAGCGCATCCCAATTTTGTTTTTGTGGCATGATACTACTACCGATACTGAGACTCTTGTCAAACTTAATAAAAGAAAATGGCTCAGTGGTAAACAAGAGGCTATCGGTAGCAAACTTGTTCAACGTAGCCATCACTTGCGATAAAGCGTGGATAACAGTTGACTCAATTTTTCCTCTTGAGTTCTGAGAGTAGAGAGCGTTATTTTGTATTTTGGTGAAACCCAGCAATTCGGCAGTGTATACCCGATCGATTGGTAGGGTTACACCGTACGCCGCTCCAGAACCAAGCGGCGACTGATTGTTGAGAGTATAAGCTGACTCAACCAAAAAAAGATCATCGAGCAGGCTTTCCGCAAAAGACCCGAGCCACAGCCCGAACGAAGACAACATAGCTGGTTGCATATGAGTCATACCAGGCAGAGGAACATTGGATAATTTCTCCGCTTGCCCATAAAAAGTTTCTGCCAAGTCAAGTAGCGCCAGAACAATCTCAATAAGCTTGGCCTTGATATAGAGACGGAGGTCAACCAATACCTGGTCGTTTCGGGATCGACTGGTGTGCAACTTCGCTCCTGACTCTGGATATTTCTTCGTCAGGTCATTTTCGATTCTTGTATGCACATCCTCATCACCTAACTGCAGAGTGTATTGACCTTTCTTATAAAGCTCTAAAATCTCAATCAAACCCTCTTCAATATTTTCTAGGTCCGTTTTTTCTATCAGTTCTTGCTTGGCAAGCATCCTGGCGTGTGCCAGGGACCCATAAACATCAAAACTCACCAGGTTTTGATCCAGCAAAACATCGTTGCCAGCAGTGTATTGCTCAACAAGTTTATTTAGGGTAGTTGTGTTTTGCCACAATTTTTTTGCCATATGTTTCTTCTTTCTCCTGAACTATTTCAACACCGAACAACTTTGGTTGTTTACTGTGATAGAATCACAAACAAAAAATCCTCGTTTCTACATAAAAACTTCCGTTTCTACCTAGGGACGAGGATTCTTACCCCGTGGTACCACCCTGATTCTTCAAACCGCAATCTCGGTTTGAAGCACTCATTGGGCTATTGCATCTGCGGGAGCCACCCGCTGGATCCTACTTGTTCCAAGTCGGAACTTTCTTCGGCCCATAACCTCTGGAGCTCGTTCGGAAACTTATTTCTACCGGGCTTGCACCATCCCCGGCTCGCTCATAGAAAGCGTCCGCTTCCTACTATTCTCCTTCCTCGGTTAAGACTCGGCTAACATATGAATTTCCAACTATTCTCATTATAGGGCAGACTATATTCTTGTGTCAAGCGTTTAGTGTATGGTGTCCAGGACATACTATGGAGTCAGAGAGTGACAATGCACTAAATCATATAACCTGGGCTCATTGAATAAAATGGGATTGTTTATTGCAATGGTCTATAGGACTCAATCCAGGAGTTTACTACCTGCTTTGAAGGTGGACAGCTTCCAGATAGTGGCGCAGATAGTAGCGATAGAATAAGATTATAGAAGAGCATGAGCTACCGTTCAATAGATAAAAAATCTGGTCACTGCCGATGTTGTGGTAAAAAGGCGCCTCTTATTTCTCAAAGCTTAGGGCTATATCTCAATTGCATCCGAGAGGACTTCTCCAATGTCCTGCCCACTATTGAGGAAGCCCATCGAAATGCTAGAAGTCCATTCAATCTCCCCAAGCAACCACCCGGGGACGAAGAAGGACTTAAATGTCAACCTTGTGTTAACAGATGCCGCATCTCACCAAACACCGCGAGCTATTGCGGGCTGTGCATTAACAAAGAAAGGAGATTGGTGGGAGCCAATGCAAATAAGGGCAATGTTAGCTGGTATTACGATCCTCTGCCTACTAACTGCGTAGCTGCTTGGGTCTGTCCTGCCGGAACTGGAGCCGGTTATCCAGAGTATGCCTACTCCTGTGGCGTTGAATATGGCTACAAAAATTTGGCTGTCTTTTATCAGGCTTGTTCTTTTGATTGTCTTTTTTGCCAAAACTGGAATTAGCGCAGTAAGGCAACGAGCCCAAGCCGGGTTAGTGCCACGGCGCTGGCTGAGGCAGTTGATGATCGCACGGCCTGCATTTGCTATTTTGGCGGTGACCCGTCCCCCCAACTACCTCACGCCCTGCGTGCTTCTCGATTGGCGCTGGCAAGGAACAAGGCCAGGATTCTTCGCATCTGCTGGGAGACTAATGGCTCAATACATCCAGCATTGCTGAAACAGGCGGCTGAGCTTTCATTAAATTCTGGTGGTTGTATCAAGTTTGACTTGAAGGCATGGAGCAAAGAGTTGCACATAGCCCTTTGTGGTGTGAGTAATGAGCAGACACTGGAGAACTTTAGACTGCTCGCTGACTACATGAGGAAACGTCCCTCACCCTCATTTCTGGTGGCTAGCACCTTACTTGTACCTGGCTACTTTGATAAGGCGGAGGTGGCAGGAATTGCTTCCTTTATTTGCTCCCTCAGCCCTGATATTCCCTATGCTCTTCTCGCCTTTCATCCCCAATTCACGATGAACGATTTGCCGCCTACATCCAGGCGGCATGCTCAGGAATGTCTGGCAGAAACAAATGCTCAGGAATTGGGGAATGTAAGATTGGGCAATATTCATCTCATTGGCGATTACTACTAGGCATATACGAAAATTTGACAAAGGGGTTATGGGTGTGCTGGAATTAACAATGTCCCGAGTAGCCAAGCGGGCACCTAGCAGAAGAGTCGGGTCTGGCGGAAGCTGAAAGGTGCAGGTGAGAGCCAGCACAAGGTAGGTGGAAACGGGGCCGGACGATAGCTGGTAGGGGAAGTAAGGTTACTCGGGGCAGTTTATTTTTTGCCAGCTTAGCCGCCTTGTTATCGTCTGAAATCAGCTAAGAGAACAAGCTGGACACTTTCATAGACATTCAGCCTTTTTAGGTTAGACTCGTAATATAACAGTCATTGTCCTAGAACAACAAATGAGTGAATGCACCAATTGGCTCACCATCATTGCCAGTCCTCGTCACAATAGAAACTTACACCAATGAGACCCGGCCCCATGTGAGTCCCCAGCACCGGGCCCATCTCAATGAAGCGTAGCCCAGCCCAATTGAAGTTTTCATGGAGCTCTTTCTCTAATGTGCGGCCTCCATCGGGGACATGGCTGTGAGCCACCCAACCATGAAGGGAGATGCTCCCTTTCACCTCTTTCTCCACAAAAGCTAGCATATACTCTATGGCATGGGCCATGGTTCTCGCCTTGTTTAAGACCTTGGCCTCTCCCCCCTCCTGGGTCAGAACAGGCTTAATCTTCAGCAGGGTACCAACCAGAGCTCTAGCTGCCCCAATCCGCCCTCCTTTCCAGAGATACTCCAACGTATCAAAAGCACCGATAACCTTTATGCATTTGTTTAGTTTTTCTATAGAAGCCGCAATTTGAGATAGCGTCTGTCCCTTTTCCGCGGCTTCGGCAGCAGGGTGAATTAACATTCCCGTAGCTATAGTTAACGAGTCCACTATCTCAATTTGAGCCTGGGGAAGCGCATTTTTGACAGCCAAAGCTGAGGCACAAGTTCCGCTTAATTTGCTAGAAATATGAAGGGACAGGATGGGATGTCCCTGCTCTGCCAGCTCGCGATACACTCTGATAAAGTCGGCAACGGAAGGCTGTGAAGTAGTGGGCAGCTTTCCGCCTTTGACTAGCCTTTGATAGAACTCCTCGTTACTAATGTCCACCCCTTCAGCAAAAACCTCACTTCCGAAAGCAATCCTGAGGGGCACAACACGGATATCATATTTAGCGATGACCTCTGGCTCAGGGTAGGCAGAGCTATCGGTGACGATTTTAACTTTAGCACTCAAGTTCTCACTCCGCATCAGCGAAGCATGTAGTTAAACTCTGAAGCTAGTAATAGTTTAAGTCTTCCAAAATTTGAATGCATTTTTGTACTTTACTAGCCTGTCAGATACATTTTTCTAGAAAAGCCTGCCTGTTACTAAGTTAATCCCTCATACAAAGTCTAGCACCCACAGTCGTAGCTGTCCACCACTGGGGATACTCGCCGTTTCACGAGCACGCAGAGATTTAACATTGCCGGGAGATTATGGCTCTTGACACCGTGCAAGCGAGTAGCCCTACTATCTCTTCCCAAGAGAGGTGGGTCAAACGCAAGCATACTGCAGGAAGTGCCGTGCCAAGAGGGAAATCGGAAATCCCAAGAGCATCATCATAAAAACGGCAGACCGACAACTCAGAGAGCGTCTGCCCAACCTACGACACGAAAGTATTCAGAATCGGCAGGAGTTGGGCTTGCTCCTTACACAGCCCCACATAATGCGGAAAGGCTGGATTTTACCCCGGCGTCGGGATATCCGATCCTTTTGTCTTAACAATCACTCTTAGCGCAGACTTATATCCCAGGGATTAGCGCCACTCTACTGTGGGCATTATCCTGTACGCCGTGATTCTGGGCTTTTCTTTCAAAAATGCTTCGGCTTGTCGGAGCAGATCTTGCGTTATCCTTGACTTTACCCATATCCTCCAGTTTTCAATCGTCTCCCATGTGCTCATCATTACGACAACAGAGGAATCCACCTCGCTGACGAGACTCTCGGCGCTCACAAAGCCGGGATATTGCATGGCATGCGACCTGATCTTCATCAATATGGGCTCCAGGTCCTTATAACTCTTAACTTTATATCCTACGACACCTTTTATCATTGCCGCCTCCTTTCTCTTCTCGCCTGCAATTTCATTCTCGTCTATGTTTCAGGCTGCCTCGTAGAATGTTACTTAATGTGCGCTAACTTCAGCCTAACTGTCCACTTCCTCGAGTTCTTCTTCAGCGAAGCGACTGAGTGCCGGCAAGCCTTTCGACTCGAACTTCACCATATACCAGAAGCGAAAAGTATCCTTAACAGGTGTTTTGTCCACGACCCCAGTGCGGTCTCTATACGGTGAAGCAGAACTAAAACTGACTTTCACCTTGCTGCCTTTCTCGAACTTCGGCACCCTGCCACGATATCCCCGGGGAATGTCATACTCCCTGCGTTTAATGGGGTCAGAGAGGATAGCATAAGCCTCGTTTATCTCTTTCATTTTCTTACTGGCATCCTGACTCGCCTTATTCCTGTCTGGATGATATAGAAAAGCCAGCTTGCGATACGCCTCTTTTATCTCCGTTGCGCTGGCGCCTGGCGCAATGTGTAATACTGCGTAGTGATCTTGCTCACTTTGCATTCTTCCAATCATGGTTTCCTGTGGAATTCACTTTGGTATTTGCCTCGCCCACTATTGCTCTTACTTCCGTCAGTACTGAGTATCATAATACTATTCAATATCTGGTCTGTCAATTATTCTGGCAATGATAATGTCGAACCGCCGGATTTATCAGCAAACTGATGGCAGGCGTAGGATACAACGATTGTCAGCTACTATTGCCTTCATTGTCCGTCTCTACTTCCCACGGACAAGCTCTCGACCGAGGCGAAATGCATCCTCGATAGCCGCAGGATGCTCCTCAATCTGGCCTTTTTTATCGATTCCCCTGACTAATAAATCACCAGAATATTTTACGCCTATAGCATCAAAGAAATACTTCACAGTGAGCACTGCGCCATCAAAGAGCTTTTTGCCCTGAGTGGCGCCAACTGAAATGAACACCCCTCTGCGCACCCGATTGTCCTCCTTGCCCATGCCCAGCGCATGTCTTCTTACCCAGAGCGCCTGGCATCTGTCTATTATGGCTTTCGCCTGGCTGGTGATACCATAGAAGAACATCGGTGAAGCAAAAATAATATGGTCTGCTTCCAGAAGCTTTTGATAGAGCAATTGCATATCATCCTTAATGGCACAGTTGCCATCCTTGAGACAGGCATATATTTCCAGGCATGGCGAGATTTTGAGTTTTGAGACCAGTACCTTTTCGACCTCGGCTCCCACCTCCCTGGCACCTTCCAGCGCCTTATCAAGAAGAATCTCGGTATTACTTTTCCTCCTGGGGCTGCCCATAATACCCAATACTTTCATAATCGTCCTCTTGCTCAATAAGCCGTTCCTCGGTGCTAGAGACCGGGCACTCACCTGCCGTTCTTACTAAAGACAAATTCACCTGAGTGCAGAGATGTAGCCCCTTGGGACCTTCTAGGCCTAAAACAAAATTATAGTGGCCTTCCTTAGCTTGCTGCTCATTATATACCGAAAGACCACTAAATACATAACTCCGCTCTGGCTTATTTAGCCAGACAAAGGCATTGGGATTCTGTCATTATCCCCATAATGGTAGTGCTGCAGCGCGCCCCAAATCCTATCACGAATTTCTAGGCTCTCTTCCTACAAACATCCCTTACCCATAGCCGAGGGCGGGAAAAATCTTGAATATTCTTGCAGGAATTTCTTGACACCAATGCGGATTGGTTTCAATCCCCTTTCGAGGATTAGGTTCTTTCCAACTTTATATGCCCAGCTTTTTTCGATTCGTTTCTATGTGGGCCAGGATAGCATTCGCAGCTTGGACGGGGTCTTTTTCGACATTCAATATACCGCCGGTTAGCTGCTTGCAGTCCTGTGTCAAGAAGTGAACCAAATTCGGTGCTCCGGTAACTGTGGGTACCGGATTCACATAGGTATAAAGACCAAAAGCCAGGGCAAAGACGGCATCAATAGTCGCTTTCTGTTCCATATACTCGGGGGCGACGGCAGCCACAGGTAGTTCGGAGACAGGTACATTTCCCAGAGCGCTGGATATGCTAGCCAGCAGGTCGGCAATACGGCCGGTATCAGTGCAAGTTCCGTAACTCAATACCGGTGGTATGCCCAGGGTCTGGCAGAGACTCTTAAGACCGGTGCCCGCAAACTCACTTGCCTCAGGGCGGCATAAACCCGCTACCTGCATTGCCCCATTACCACAGCCCATGGAAAGGACAAGAAGATCGCGCTTAATCAGTTCCTTAGCCATCCGCACGCTGTGTACGTCCTGGCCGGTATCTCTCAGAGTAGTACACGAGATAAGTCCAATCACACCCCTGATGGTACCGTCTTTGATTACTTTCAAGAGCGGCTCCAAGGAGCCACCCAGAGCTTCAACGATGCTTTCCGAGGAGAACCCGACCGTGGCTTCGTTCATCGGCAAACCCGTAACCGGCTGCACCGAGGCATGACGTTCTTTAAAATTATCTATAGCCATCTGCAACAGCCGGGCTGCCTGCTCCTCCGCCTTTGCAGGCTCATAATTGATACGCTCGGTAATGCCTTCGAAAGCAACCAGGTCGCTAACCGGTACCAGCCTTATTTTGTACTTCTTGGCGTAAGCCGGGTCGACCGGCATCGAGCAGTTCATATCGCAGGCAAAGAGGTCAACACAACCACTGCCGAGAACAGCCTCCTGCATTATCCAGTTACCTGTAAAACCATAGAAGGCGTCATCCATTTCCCATCTTTGAATCATCTCCTGACCGGTCTCGATGTTGGCAATAACGCGCAATCCCTTTGCCCCGACCGCTCTGGCTTTATTCTGCCACTCCGGCTTTCTGGCCAACTGAACCATGGCGAAACCGAGGAAGGGCTCATGACCATTCGGCAAAGCATTAACATAATCGGGATCAAGAACTCCGAGGTCAACACGCATCTTATGTGGCCTGGGAAGACCGAAGATAATATCTTGGCAGTACTCATTTACAATTTGACTCTGGTAGGCCATCGCTATGCTCAGGCGCATCGCTTTAAGTGCCAGGCTGACATAATAGCCGTCCACGTTAGTGAGACAGGAGCTTGTAGCACGTAGCATCTCACCGTATATTCCGCCGGGAAACAAGTCCAGATTCTTCCAGGTTTTCTTTCGTTCGTCGGGGGCCAGGGCTTCAACTATCTGGCTCGGTTCATCGGCTTTACGGTTGAAGTCAGCTTCAACGAAATCGCAGAGAGACAGAGCCGTTTTCTCGGCTGTGCCTGAGGTAGCTACTCTCAGCCTACCGGCAAATACCTTCAATTTGTCCTTCTCGATTATTCTAAAAGGAGTCTCGCCTTTGGCTGTAGCTCGAAGTGTCTTGACAGTCTGCTCGGTGTGATAGTGATATGTTGAAGCTCCCAGTATATTCCTGAGGAGCATCATGCGCATCGCCATACCATCTCCGGTGATGCCGCACACGCCCCTCTTGTCCTTGGCAACATCGGCGCGGCACGGCCCGTTGGAGCACAGGTCACAGCGAACTCCCCCCATACAGAAGGGACAACGCTGGTCGGGATTGCCTCCCATTCCCTGGGCTTCGTATCTGTCCCAGATGTTATTCATACCATCTTCTTTGATCCTATCGTATACTCGACGTACGGATTCGTGATACGAAATTCTGTCTTTCTCCATGACAATTCCTCCTTTTGCTCGGTGCTACTCTCCAAGCCAAAATCCATTTTAAGGATAAAACATTCTGTCCAGAAGGGCAAGATTCCGAGCAGCACCACGCAAATTAATCATGGTCTATACCCTGATTTCCCGGATAAAAAGCAGAATTGCATACAATCTCATTCAGAGAATCAGGTTCTTCCCGCTGGTTTTAACCAAAGCTCGATAGGCTTTTCAAACGGGGTTCCCATGAGGGTGAGAACTCCCTTTCGACGATCAGGGCTACAGATAGAGCCTGAGAATCTTCCGTCCCTGTCGCTGGTTCATCTCTATATCTGGTGTGTCTCAATTCCAGTTCGAGGATTAGTTCCTTCCTCACCGAATTTCCATCAGTTAGGAGACACAGGCAGTTGAAACTCTGTTCCTCAGTGAAGCAACTTGTTCTTAAGGTAGTGTATAGCTCGATAAAGTTGCACGGCTATTATTGCCATGAGCAGCTTGGGTACCCATACCCAGAAAGGGTTTATCGCTAGCGCCAGAAATAATGGAGGGTCCTCCACCATACTATGATTGATGCCGATGGAAATATGGAGGCGCTCTAATTCTTCTTTGTTCAAGATTCCCCTTTTAGCTTCGTCAATAGTAACAGCCCCGCCGTACGTCAGGCCAAAGCCGACGCTGATTACCCACAAGGTTGCCGCTCGCTCGGGTAGTCCCAACACTTTCATCAAAGGTCGGAAAATTTTCACGGAGTACTCTGTCCATCCCAGAGATTGGGATAGTTCCAGCATGATCATGATAACCATGATGATGCCCAAAATTCTTAAGAGTAAGGTCATCAGGTTTACTGCCCAATCCTTCAGAACCATGAGCAGTGGAGCGTCAAAAGTAAGCTGGGCAGCCACCGGGATACTCTGGCTGGTATCACCGAGAAACTGGGAAGCGATGAGCACCGTCAGGATGGCTGCCGCAATACGAATAAGTGTTATCTTGATGACATTAATCCCCGATTTGTGCTGAATAATTCCCTCAATAATGAGGTTATGGCAGATCAGGGTGAATACAGTAATCAGCTTCATCTGCGCAATGGTGAATGGTAGGGCTGTCATGGCAGCGATAGTGACATAAACATTGATTAACATTCCGCCAATGATTGGTAATGCTGCCTGGAAAGGCAGATTGATCAGGTTCATCAAGGGACTTAATAAGAAACTGAGTTGATTCAGCCAGCCTGTCCACTGAAGGAGGGTTACCAGCAGTGAAACAGGAATAATAATCCGGCATATCCAGCCGAAACTACGCCAGCCCCGCTTAAGACCGGCCAGGCATCCTATTTTCAAGTAGCTGCGAAAATTAGGCATCTTGATATCGGTTACATCGCTTTTAACAAATCACCTATAGAGAGTGTTTGCTGGCCATTACACAGGGCTTGGCTATTAACCTCACCGCTGGAGCGGTTTCTCAAGGTATTTCTCGACCACCTCCGGTTCGCGGAGCCAATAAGACGGAAAACTCTGGATGTTGTCTTTTGTCGAGATACAGAAATTTACCCCGGTGGACGAACTTGCCGACATCGTGAAGTGGGACAGTCAGTACAACAGTATGGTATTCGCTGTCCCACTGCATCACGAATCCTTTCCCAGACATCATAATACGCAATTACCCAAATGGCAATAGTGGCGTTCTGGCAAAACATAGAATGGGCTTACGGAAGACCTGTGGAACATGCAGTTCGAACCCCAATGCCAATCCATTGGACAACCGGGCTGTTCGGCTGAAGCTTCGGCATGAACTCAGTCGAGCACTCACGACAAAGCATGATAGGTCAGGAAACTACAAAAAGCTGGGGATGAGCCACTTCCAAAATGTCCAGAATTGGACAGAATAGAGGCGATGTGAAGAAATTTTCGAGAGTGAGAAATCCCCCGTTTGGTGCTCTTGCCACAAATGCTATAATCTAACCAATGCCACAAAAGTTTGCTCACCTTCACGTCCACACCGAATATAGCTTGCTCGATGGCATGTGCCGCATCCCCCAGCTTATTGCCCGTACCAAAGAGTTGGGCATGGACAGCCTTGCTATCACCGACCACGGCGCCATGTATGGCGTTATTGATTTTTATGTGGCAGCTAAGGAAGCAGGGATAAAACCAATCATTGGCTGCGAAGTCTATGTCGCCGAGACCGATTGCCATAGCCGAGACCCAGCCCACAAGAGCCCCTATCATCTTACTTTACTGGTCAAGAATGAAAAGGGCTACCGTAATTTGCTCCAACTGGTTACTAAAAGCCACCTCGAGGGATTTTACTATAAGCCCAGGGTAGATAAGGAGCTTCTCAAGCTTCATCATGATGGCCTTATTGCCCTTTCGGGGTGTGCTCACGGGGAACTGGCTCGACTTATCCTCGAAGGACGAAACGACGAGCTTGGCAGAACAGCTTCGTGGTACAAGGAAGTCTTCGACGATTACTACCTGGAGATTCAAAGGCATCCTATTCCTGAACTGGAGCAAATCAACCAGGAGCTTGTTGCGCTGTCCGCTAAACTCAACATACCACCGGTAGCCACGTTCGATGTGCATTACGTTGATGAAAAAGACGCCCCAGCCCATGAACTCCTTTTGTGTGTACAGACCAATACCTCTGTGTATGATGAGAAAAGGCTGAAGATGGCTGGCGATTTCTTCTACCTGAAAAGCTCTGAAGAGGTGGAACAACTGTTTGCTGACTTGCCTCAGGCCGTGGAAAATGCTCAAGCCATTGCTGATATGTGCCAGATGGAGATGGATTTCACCAAGCTACATCTGCCGCAGGTGGAATTGCCCGAGGGCAGAAAAGCTGATGATTTCCTGGCTGAGCTCTGCTGGCAGGGTTTGTCAAAACGTTACCAAGAGCCCGGCTCAGAGGTCAAGGAACGGCTTAGCCACGAGCTTGATGTCATCCAGAAGACAAGGTTTGCCCATTACTTCCTCGTTGTTTGGGATATAATCTCCTTTACCAGAGAACGGGGCATCTATTTTGGTGTTCGGGGAAGTGCTGCTGCCAGCCTGGCTCTTTACTGCCTGGGCATCACTGCTGTAGACCCACTAGAATATGGGCTTGTTTTCGAACGATTCCTTAATGTCGAGCGCCGCGAGCTCCCTGATATTGACATTGATTTTCAGGACGACCGCCGTGATGAAGTCCTGGCCTACGTTAACCAGAAATATGGCTCCGACCACGTAGCTCAAATTATTACCTTTGGCACCATGGGAGCCAGAGCAGCGATAAGGGACACGGGTCGGGCTTTAGGCATGCCTTATGGTCAGGTTGACCGGGTAGCTCGACTCATTCCTCTGGAGCTGCCCATAACCCTGGATAGAGCCCTGGAACAGAGCAGGGAGCTTTATGACATCTATAGCCAAGATGCAGCAATACGCGACCTGATTGACTCAGCCAGGAAATTGGAGGGAATGGTCAGGCACGCCAGCACCCATGCCGCCGGTGTGGTTATAGCACATGAGCCCTTAATCGATGATGTGCCCCTACAACTGCTGGGAAAGGGTGAACAGCGCACTGTCATGACTCAGTTCCACATGGGGAACATCGCCCGCCTGGGACTGTTAAAAATGGATTTTCTGGGACTATCTAATTTGACCATCCTGGCCAAAGTTAAAGAAATTATTGCCAAAAATCGTGGAATCTCCCTGGATTTGCAGCATATTCCTCTCGACGATGCCAGGACCTTTGAGTTGCTTGCCTCGGGGGAAACCAAAGGCATCTTCCAACTGGAAAGCGCCGGCATGCGCCGCTATATCAAGGAACTCAAGCCCACTAACTTCAGCGATATCTCAGCTATGGTGGCGCTCTATCGCCCTGGCCCCATGGAACAAATTCCCACTTTTATCAAAGCCAAGCAGGGTGTTGCCCCTATTCACTATCCCCATCCTATTCTGAAGGAGATTTTAAGAGAAACCTACGGAGTTATCGTTTATCAGGAGCAGGTAATATTTATCGCCCAGGCTTTAGCCGGCTATAGCCTCGGTCAGGCTGACATCTTTCGTAAAGCTATGGGCAAAAAGATACCTGCGGTGATGAAGAAAGAGGAGCGTAATTTCGTCACCGGAGCCAAGAGAAATGGCATATTGCCGGAATTAGCTAAGGAAGTGTTTTCCCTAATCGAGCCTTTCGCTGGTTACGCTTTCAATAAAGCCCACAGCGTTAGCTATGCCCTCATTGCTTACCGCAACGCCTATCTTAAGGCAAATTACCCCATTGAGTACATGGTTGCCTTACTCAACACTTACTCAGACAATATGGAAAAAGTCCGTTCGGCGATTGCTGAATGCCGGAGGTTGGGCATCAAAGTGCTCCCACCGGACATTAGTAAGAGCCATGCTAGCTTCGCCATAGAGACCTATCCCTCGGTTCCTTCTCCAGTAAATGGAGAGGGACAGGGTGAGGCAGCCATCCGTTTTGGACTGGCTTCTACTAAAAATGTCGGCTTTTCCCCAGTTGAGCATATCTTGTCTGGCCGGAACTCAGAGGGCGATTTTAAGTCCATAGAAGACTTTTGCTATCGAACCGACCTTCATAACATCAGTAAGAAAGTATTAGAAAGCCTGATTAAAGTTGGTGCCTTTGATTCTCTGGGCAGCCGTAAGACGCTACTCGAGTCACTGAATAAAATCATCTCCCTGTCTCAAACGAAACAAAGAGCAAAAGAATCGGGACAAGTTAGTATGTTTGATGGTTTTTTGGGTCCAAGTTCCCCCACCCCCCGTACTGGTTACCAGCAAGCCGAGGAAGAGGTATCCATCAAGCAAAAGCTTATGTGGGAAAGAGAATTGTTAGGGGTTTATTTCTCGCAACCCCTTGACTTCTTCGATAGGGAATCATCTTCACCGGGCGTTATTTCCTGCGGCGAAATCAATATGGACATGGTTGATGAAACGGTGACAATCACAGGCATGGTGGTCGCGGTACGCCAAGCCCACACCAGGGATAACCACCCCTTTGTTGTCGCTTCAATCGAAGACCTGGATGCCAGTATCGAGGTCATCGCCTGGCCCAGGCTCTACGAGAGCACCCAGGGGCTATGGCAGGAGGGCAACATTCTCACCATCAAAGGCCTAGTGAAGGTCAGGGATGGGGAAGTGCAGTTAAACTGTCAAGAGGCGATGCTCCTTCCTGTGAGGCAAGAGGTGCTGAAGGAACCCCAGCGTCGCCATGTCTTGATAGATGTCAATCAGTCGGGCGACGCAGAAAAAGACATCGAATGCCTCCATAAAATTATGGATATCCTCAAGAGTTATCCCGGACAAGATAGAGTTTCTCTGGCTGTTATCAGCGATGGTGAAGTAACTAACCTGGAGATGCCGGAGACAACAATCAATTACTGCCCTGAATTAGCCAGAGAATTAAGCAAGATAGTAGGCGAAAGCAACTTAAGGCTGTCTCCTTTGTCACCCTGAGCGATAGCGCAGGGCTCACAATGACAAGAAGGCGGGGCTCGCCCCCACCCGCAAGGCGGGGATAAACCTCGCCACTACATAACTATTGATCTGTCTGTTTACTGTCGTAGGGGCGAGTCTTGCACCCGCCCACACTGCTGCCGGGATTGCCACGCTCCGACAAGTCGGGGCGTGGCACGACGAAGCAATCTAGAAAAGGGATGTCTGGGCTGCGAAGCGGCTAGGGATGGACGTTGCCCCCATTTCCTGATATATTTAGATTTCATGTTTGAGTTAATCCTTTCAGGCGGTGTCAGTTCAGCTTCGGGATTCCTGGCTGGGGCGGTGCACGCTGGAATAAAAAGTACAGATGAGCTTGATTTAGCTATTCTTTGCTCCGAAGTGCTCTGCACGGCTGCCGGCGTTTTCACTACCAACCAAATTAAATCAGCTCCAATTATTTTATCCCGAAGACATATAGCAAAAGGGCAGGCACAGGCAGTAGTGGTAAATTCCGGCTGCGCCAATGCCTGCACGGGCGGACAAGGGCTGGCAGACGCCCTGGAAATGGCGAACCTGGCGGCAGCCAGACTAGGCTTAAGCCCGGAACACATTCTGGTAGCCAGTACCGGCGTGATTGGTGTGCCACTGCCCATGGACAAAATCAAGACTGGAATTCTTGAGATAAAGCCAACCAGGGGAGGAGGTCAAGATTTTTGCCGGGCAATGATGACCACTGATACCAGACCAAAAGAAATAGCCGTCCAGGTAGATGCAGGAGGAGCTAAGTTCACTATTGGTGGAGCGGCTAAAGGAGCAGGCATGATTCATCCCAACATGGCTACCATGCTTTGTTTTATCACCAGCGACGCTGCGGTGAGTGCTGAGTTCCTGCCAGTAGCATTACAAAAGGCGATAGACTGTTCTTTCAACATGATAAGTATTGATGGAGACACCAGCCCCAGCGATTGTGCATTCCTATTAGCCAATGGCTTGGCTGGTAACGAACCTATTGGCTTTGACAATGGCGACGCTTTCCAAGAAGCCTTAAATGCAGTTTGCACGCATCTGGCTAAGTCCATAGCCCGGGATGGCGAGGGGGCTACAAAACTTATCGAAATCACAGTACAAGGAGCGGCAGACCAGGCTGGAGCTCGCCAGGCAGCCCGAACTATCACCAGTTCACCGTTGGTGAAAGCAGCCATTCACGGCAACGACCCCAACTGGGGACGTATCGTTGCTGCCCTGGGGCGAAGCGGCGCAGCGGTGAGCGAAGACAAATTGGACGTCTATTTAAATGACGTCTGTATCATGAAGCAGGGTCGCCCCACCTCCTTCAGTAAACAGGAAATGATATCGGCTTTGAGCAACAGCGATGATGTGCTCATAAGGCTATGCCTGAATTTAGGAGATGGTCAGGCCACCGCCTGGGGCTGCGACCTCTCCGAGGAATATGTTACTATTAATAGCGCATATACCACATAATGCAAAAGAGTATCATAGTAGTCAAGATTGGCGGCAGCACCCTGGGCAACCACGACACCACCCTGGAAGACCTGGTGGAGCTTCAGGAACAGGATAGGTCCCTGGTAGTAGTTCATGGTGGCGGCAAAGTGACTTCCGAGTGGCTTGCCCGACTGGGCATCCCCACCAGATTTGCAAGCGGGCTGAGAGTCACTGATGCCACAAGCCTGAAGGTGGTGGCTGCGACGCTGGGAGGTCTGGTTAACAAGGAATTAGTAGTGGCTATCCAGGCTCTGGGAGGAAAGGCGGTGGGCCTGAGCGGCTGCGATGGCAACTTGCTCCGGGCCAGCGTCAAGAGGCCTGAGCTGGGCTATGTGGGAGAAATTGTCGCCGTTGACCCGACTCCTTTGAAGCTATTGCTGAATGCCGGCTATATGCCAGTAATCGCGCCCATAAGTTTCGGCTCAGTTGAAGGTCAGGAAAGGCTGCTCAATGTTAACGGTGATACTGCTGCCGGGGAAATTGCCGCGGCATTAACCGCAGAGAAACTCATATTCCTGACCGATGTTGACGGTATCCACGATGGATCGGGGAAGGTAATCCCCAGGCTCAACCTGGCTGAGGCAAAGAACATGGCTACCTCCGGCATAGCTTCCGGGGGTATGATTCCCAAAATAGAAGCCAGCCTTAGAGCCCTGACTACCACGCAGGTCGTGCACATCATAGACGGCAGAATTTCCCACGCCTTGCTTGATGACATCGGCGGACAGGCTCAGCAAACTAAATCAAGGGGTACAACAATTGTCGCAGAGTAATTGGCAAGCATTAGAGAAGAAGCTATTCCTCAGAACGGTGAACAGGACCCCCGTGACACTGGTTCGCGGTCAAGGAGCTTGGGTCTGGGATGACCAGGGCAGACAATTTCTCGACTTCGTTGGTGGCTGGGCGGTAAATAGCCTGGGACATTGCCCGCCGGTAGTAGTCGAGGCCCTGGCCAAGCAAGCTAAAACCCTGATCCAGACCTCTAACCAGTTCTATACCATCCCGCAGGTAGAGCTGGCGCAGCTTCTAATTGAGCATAGCTGCCTTGATAGAGTTTTCTTTTGCAACAGCGGTGCCGAAGCTAATGAAGGGGCGGTGAAACTAGCCCGCAGATATGGAAAACTTCAACTCAATGGCGCCTACGAGGTCATCACGACTTATAATTCTTTTCATGGACGCACTCTAGCTATGACCGCCGCAACGGGGCAGCGTAAATTTCAGGAAGCCTACGTACCTCTGCCTACCGGCTTTGTCAACGTTGAATATGATAACGTCGAGGCAATCAAGCGGGCGACCAATGAGCAAACCTGTGCTGTAATGCTGGAGCCCATCCAGGGAGAAGGCGGGGTTAATGTCCCCGATGCTGATTATCTCAAAAAGGTGCAAAGCTGGTGTCGGGAAAGGAGAATCCTTTTCATGCTGGATGAAATCCAGACGGGCATAGGTCGGACTGGAACCCTCTTCGCCTATGAGCAGTATGGGGTTGAGCCGGATGTAATGACCCTGGCTAAGGGACTAGGCAGTGGTGTGCCCATTGGCACTATCTTAGCCAGAGAAAATGTCTCCGTTTTTTCCCCGGGTGATCATGGCTCCACCTTCGGTGGCAACCCGCTGGTTTGTGCCGCCGCCTATGCCACCCTGAGATATATCCTTGATAACGACATGCCGGGAAAGGTTAACCGGGTGGGGAATTATTTCATGACCAGGCTGGAAAGCCTGAAACAAAAGTTTGATTCTATCGCTGAGGTGAGGGGGCGGGGGTTCCTCATAGCCCTGGAATTTAACAAGGAAATAGCCGAGAAGCTGGTACTGGACTGCCTCGGTAGAGGCTTACTGGTTAACAAAGTGAAGCCCAATGCCCTTCGATTTATGCCTCCTCTTATCACCACCGAAAAAGAGGTGGACAAGGCGATAGGCATTTTAGGGGACGCGTTGGAAGAAATGAGAAACGCCAAATAATTTGTTCGAGCTTCGTAGGGCGGGGATTTGCTCCCCACCGATAAAGAAGCAGCATACGAAATGCTGCGCTACAGAGGTTCAGGACTTTTGAGACTGTTTCTAAAACGTAGGTTCCCCAATATTATTCGGAGGTATACAGATGACTGTAGAATTACATAATGTTAATGGCGTTGAGGGGTGTCGCACTACCAGAATCTATTGCCGACCCGATTGTCCTGCCGGTAAACATGCGAAGCCGGAGAATCTGGTCTACTTCCAGTCAAGAGAAGAGGCCAGAGCTCATGGCTACCGCGCGTGTAAAGTCTGTAAGCCAGATGGGCATCCTGTTGAATCCGAAATCTTCTTTTTGACCCGCTACAAAAGCCCCTTGGGTACCTATGTCATCCTCAGTTCAAAACGGGGCATCGTCAGCATTGAGACAGAAGAGGATGTGCAGACCGAAATCACACGACTACAACACAATGGTATTCAAATAAGACAGGGAGATGACGAATACAACAGCTGGGCAGCTTCTGAACTGGGTGATTACTTCGCCGGAAGACTCTCCCGCTTTACTGTGCCCCTTAACCTGCGCGGTACACTTTTTCAACGCCAGGTATGGCAGCTATTACAAAATATCCCCTATGGAGAGACTGTATCCTACAGCGAACTGGCACGTTCCCTGGGACGAGCTAATGCCGCTCGGGCAGTGGGCGGTGCCGTTGGCAGCAATCCCATCTCCATCATTGTGCCTTGCCATCGGGTCATCGGCGCAAATGGCAATCTGACAGGTTATGGTGGAGGACTCCCCAGAAAAAGAGCACTTCTCGACTTAGAAGCTAACGCCAGGGGTAAAACAGATTGAGTCAAACCCCGGTACCAACAAACACCACAATTTAACCCGTAGAGATAAGGGCGCAAGCCCGGTTATGCTCACCCCGCTATTACCTTACCACTTCGCTCCAACGGCATCATCCACCGAGCACCTTTATAATTGCTATAGGCCTGCTGGCGAGAACCCGGGCAAAGATGCAGTCCGAATCGCATGAATGACGGCAGTTCACTTCCTGTCATACTGAGGTAGCCTTCTCCTTCGTGCCACTGCGAGGAGGCCTGATGAATCCAGATGAATCGGTGCGATGAAGAAATCTGGAGAAAGAACTACTCGTTCTGCGCAGGTTTAGGTATGCCGGGCACATGATGCTTGATTTGCAGCAGGCCTAATTGGTATGGTGTCCCTGGAATTCGTTAGGTCAGACTGAAGAGAGGATAGCGGTCCGTTGTCAACAAAAAAGCG
>Ga0209991_10000164_pt1 | contig 29335 bp, 31 predicted proteins | sample ChitaG_FD_183167 | JGI IMG/M metagenome (GOLD analysis project Ga0209991, IMG submission 183167) | Deep subsurface microbial communities from South Pacific Ocean to uncover new lineages of life (NeLLi) - Chile_00310 metaG (SPAdes)... | ecosystem: Environmental > Aquatic > Marine > Oceanic >... | reverse complement strand
TCTCTCCCAAATATACTATAATTTACTTAAGTTCACATCCTGAACATAGGAGATATAAAATAAATGCCAACTCGAAAACATCTTGATACGCTCTTAGAAATAAAAGACGATCCATCTCTATCCCAGCGCTCTTTAGCCCACAAGCTAAATATCTCCCTGGGTCTGACTAACTCTATCTTGCAAAACTTGATTCATCGGGGATGGGTAAAAGCCCAAAAACTTACTGGCCGTAAAATTCTCTATCTTATCACCCCTAAAGGGATGGTTCAGGCAACCAACTTTATCTATGACCGGGTTCGGGAAACTCGGCACTACTATCAATATGCCAAAGACCTGCTTACCACCCACTTTACCAATCTTTACGATAAAGGGGCAAAAAAGGCAGTTATCTATGGCACCGGCCAGCTGGCTGAAATAACCTATCTCTCTCTCCTGGATAGCCCCTTAAAATTACACTCCGTTCTAACCGATGACCCTGCATTCTCTAAAAAGAAATTTCTGGGGCACGAAGTCCTCACTCTACCCGAATTCGTTCAAAAAATATCTGAAGCCCCTACTCCTGAAAACTTAATCATACTTTCTACTGTAAGTCAGGAGAAAGACGAAAAGGGAAAAGATAAAACACAATCTTTGGAAGCCGAAATAAAAAAAACCAAAAACCTACCCAAAAATATTCAAATAATCAACCTCGAATCTATCTTAAAAAACGTAAAGGGCTAAGGTGGGGGTGATGTAAGGGTTCGATTAATCAAACCCGCATCTTTATCTGTAAACTGGCAAACCGGGTAACCGGGCAACTGGGTAACTAATTATGACCGGTAAACCGGAAGACTAATAGATCGGAGAATTAAGCAAATGAAAGTAACAATTGTGGGTACTAGCTACGTTGGCCTTGTCACTGGCACCTGCCTTGCTGACTTTGGCCTCAAGGTAACCTGTGTTGATCAAGACGAACAAAAAATAAATATGTTAAACTCCGGGGGCGTTCCTATCTATGAACCGAACCTAGAAGCTTTAATTAAGAAAAATATCTCAGCTGGCCGCCTTACCTTTACCACTGACCTTAAAAATGCAGTAAAGCAATCTAAAGTCATCTTTATTGCCGTAGGAACACCTCCCAATGACGATGGTTCGGCCGACCTTACTCAAATTGAAAAAGTAGCCCAGCAGATTGCTGCTTCTATGAATGAATACAAAGTAATAGTTAACAAAAGCACTGTCCCCATCGGCACCGCCACCAAAATCAAAGAAATAATCAGTAAAAATCAAAATGTCATTGCGAGGAGCGAAGCGACGAAGCAATCTCAACATTCCTTAAATTCCTCTCCCTTTGACGTCGTCTCCAACCCAGAATTCCTCCGGGAAGGTTCAGCAGTCTATGACTTTACCCATCCTGACAAGATAGTAATCGGAACCGAAAGTAAACAAGCCTTAAAGATAATGCAGGAAATCTACCGTCCCCTCTACTTAATCGATACACCCTTTGTAATTACCAATCCTGAAACTGCCGAGTTAATCAAATATGCCTGTAATGCCTTCTTGGCTACAAAGATTACCTTTATCAATGAAATTGCCAATCTCTGTGATAAAGTAGGAGCAGATGTGCACCAGATAGCCAAAGCTATGGGTTTAGATGGCCGTATCAGTCCTAAATTTCTCCACACTGGACCCGGTTATGGCGGTTCCTGTTTCCCTAAAGATACTGAAGCACTTTATCACTTTGCCTCTACCTGCGGATATGATTTTAAGCTCCTAAAAGGGGTAATTTCAGCCAACAAGCGCCAAAGAGAACTTATGGTAGATAAAATAAAGCACCACTTAGGCAGCCTTAAAGAAAAAACCATTGCTATCTTAGGCCTGGCCTTCAAACAGAATACTGATGATGTTCGAAAGTCCCCATCTATTGATATTATCAAACTCTTACTTAAAGAAGGGGTGTATATCAGATGCTTTGATCCCCTCGCAATGGAAAATACCAGAAAAATTCTTCCTGATTTAACATACTGTCAGGATGAATACGAGACCGCTCAAGGAAGTGATGCCTTGGTGGTTGCTACCGAATGGAATCAATTCCGTAACCTTGATTTATCAAGAATAAAAAAATTACTCAAATCTCCTATCCTGCTTGACCTAAGAAACTTATACGACCCAGCCGCCTTAAAGGCTCTGGGATTTGACTATGAGGGAGTAGGGAGGAAATAAAAATAAAAGATTTTATAAAGAAATGAATATTTAGATATTGTCTTAATAATTTACTAAAGAAGATAATGCTACTTCTGAATGACTATTGGTTAGAAATGGATATTAACTATTGAATATTAACAATATTTTAAACGATAAAGTAAAAAAAATGAAATTATCTGCTGGATTTAAAAAATATTTTGTAAACACAAGCTGGCTATTCTTTGAAAGAATTATTGGTATGGTTGTAACTCTCTTTGTAGGTGTATATGTAGCTCGATACTTGGGTCCGGCTAATTTTGGATTATTAAGTTATGCAGGTAGTTTTGTGGGTCTTTTCGCAGGCATTGCTACTTTAGGATTAGATGGCATTGTAGTAAGAGAGTTAGTTAGGGATGAGAAAAAAAGAGATGAATTATTAGGTACAACCTTTGTTCTTAAAATTATTGGCTCAATTTTAGTGCTTATAATTATCGTTATCGCGGTAAGATTTACTAATAATGATAATTTTACAAATTTACTTATCTTTATCATTATTATTGGAACAATTTTTCAATCATTTAATGTAATCAATTTTTACTTTCACTCAAAAGTATTATCAAAATATACAGTTTATGCTCAAATATTTTCATCAATTATATGTTCTGCAATAAAATTAGTGTTAATATATTTTAATATGAGTCTCATATATTTTGTAATAGTAAGCTTGCTCCAAAGCATAATTTTAGCCTTAGGGCTTATTGTGATGTATGTAAGACAAAAGTCAAGTTTGTTTAATTGGAGTCTAAATTTCAGTTTAGCAAAAAATTTATTAAAAGATTCCTGGCCGTTAATGTTATCCGGTATAGCAATATCTATATATATGAAAATTGACCAGGTAATGATTAAAAATATGCTGGATACCAAGGCAGTAGGTAATTATGCAGTAGCAGTAAGATTATCTGAAGTATGGTATTTTATTCCAATGGCTATCACCGGCTCGCTTTTTCCGGCAATAGTCAATGCAAAAAAGATAAGTGAAAAATTGTATTATGAAAGACTACAAAAATTATATACTCTAATGACATGGCTTGCAATAGGAATAGCAGTGCCTATGACCTTTTTAGCCAATGATATTATAAGAATATTATTTGGAATTCAGTATCAAAGTGCTGCAGGCGTGTTACAGATATATGTTTGGGCTGGAGTATTTGTTTTTTTGGGAGTAGCAAGTAGTCAATATTTATTAGCAGAAAATTATACGAAAATCTCGTTTTTAAGAACATTCATTGGTGCTGTAGTTAATGTTATATTGAATATAATTTTAATATCAAAATATGGGATAAACGGAGCCGCGATGGCAACAGTGATTTCATATTTTGTAGCAACATTTTTTATATTATTTATACCAAAAACAAGCAATCAAGTAGTTTTAATGTTAAAATCAATTAATTTATTTAACAAATATAGAAATAGAAACTAGGGTAAGTTTATGTTTATTATAAAAAGAATAATTTTTAAAATATTAGGGAGAATTATTCCCAGAAATATAGGGACACAATTAAAAAATTTTAAAATATTAGCTATAGATTTTGGTCAATGGCGAACTATAAAAGAAAAAAGTTGTATTGATAGGGAAGGTAATTTTATTCCTTGGTATACTTATCCGGCAATAGAATTTCTAAAACAATTTGATTTTAGCGAGAAAAGTGTTTTTGAGTGGGGTTCCGGGAATTCATCTTTTTTTTGGTCAATAAGAACTAAAGAAGTAATATCTGTCGAAGATGATAAAAAATGGTTTGATCTGATAAATAATAATAAATTAGACAATCAAAAAGTAATTCTACATGAAAGAAAAGATGATTATATAAATTCTATATTAGATGAAAATAAGAATTTTGATATTATAATAATTGACGGAAAATATAGATATGAATCTTCAAAGAATGCTATTAAATGCATTGGTAAAAATGGATTAATAATTCTTGATAATTCAGATTGGCACCCTAAAATAGTTAAAATGTTAAAAAATCATAATCTAATTCAAATTGATTTTAATGGATTCGGCCCAATTAATGGTTATACTTGGACAACTTCTATTTTTCTTAGAAGAAATTTTAATTTTAAAGTTAAATATCAATTAAAACCAATAGGTGATTTGAATATTGAAGGAAATGAATAAAATAAAAAAGATTATTAAAAAAATTATTCCTATTAAATATCAAAAATTATTTATTAAGATGAAAAGTATATTTTTTGATATTTATGCAATAAAATCCTATTCTCAGGAAGGAGAGGATATAATTTTAAGAAGGATATTAGGAGAAAAAAAGACAGCGGGTTTTTATATTGATGTTGGTGCTCATCATCCGAAACGTTTTTCTAATACTTACCATTTTTATAAAAAAGGATGGCGAGGGATAAACATTGATGCTAAGCCAGGCTGTACAGAAATATTTAGAAAAATAAGACCAAGAGATATAAATTTAGAATTTGCTATTTCTGATAAACGTCAAAATTTAATATACTATTGTTTTAATGAGCCTGCTTTAAATGGTTTTTCAAAAACCCTGTCTATAGAAAGAAATAAAAAAGATGAATATAAAATTATTGATGAAATAAAAATAGAAACTTTAACTCTTGCAGAGGTATTAGATACTTATTTACCCAGCGATACAACAATAGATTTCCTTTCTGTAGATGTAGAAGGTTTAGATTTTCAAGTTTTAACATCCAATGACTGGAGTAAATATAGGCCAAATATTGTTTTAGTAGAAGATTTAATTTTTTCTTATGATAGTCCAGATAATTCTAAAATTTATAAATTTTTAATGGATAAAGGTTATCATTTAATTGCGAAAACAATGAATACAGTGTTTTATATAAATGATTCTTTTATTATTGGAGGCTCTTAATGAAAAAACGAATTCTTATAACCGGTGGGGCAGGTTTTATCGGCTCATACCTTTGTGAAAGACTTTTAGATGAAGGGAATGAAGTAATCTGTGTGGATAACTTCTTTACCGGAAGAAAGCGTAATATAGTTCACCTTCTTGATAATCCTTATTTTGAAATAATCAGACATGATATTACTTTCCCTTTATATGTAGAGGTAGATGAAATATATAATTTAGCTTGTCCGGCAAGTCCTATTTATTACCAATTTGACCCCGTGCAAACCACCAAAACCAGCATCATGGGTTCGATCAATATGTTAGGCCTTGCCAAAAGACTTAAGATAAAAATTCTTCAAGCCTCAACTTCAGAAGTATACGGGGATCCCAAGATTCATCCCCAAACCGAAAATTATCGAGGCAACGTAAATCCTATCGGACCAAGGGCCTGTTATGATGAAGGGAAGAGATGTGCAGAGACTCTATTTTTCGATTACAAAAGACAACATAATTTAAAAATTAAAGTAGTAAGAATCTTTAATACCTATGGTCCTCGGATGAGACCGGATGATGGCCGAGTTATAAGTAATTTTATTGTCCAGGCCTTAAAAGGTGATGATATTACTATATATGGAGATGGAAGCCAAACTAGAAGTTTCTGTTATGTTAGTGACCTGGTCGAGGGAATAGTTAAGATGATGAATTCAAGAGATGAATTTACCGGTCCGGTGAATCTCGGAAACCCTAGGGAATTTACCATTCTTGAGCTTGCTGAGAAAATAATCAATCTCACCGGTTCGAATTCCAAAATTGTCTATAAACCTCTTCCCGAAGATGACCCCATACAAAGACAGCCAAATGTTGATTTGGCTAAAGAAGAATTAAACTGGGAACCAAAAATACCCTTTGAAGAAGGAATTAAAAAAACTATTGATTATTTTGAGAGGTTGTTAAGTAATGAAAGATAATTTTGTACCTCCTGGTTCACTTACAACTCCTGTATTATTTATAATCTTTAATCGGCCAGATACTACTCAGAAAGTATTTAATGCAATAAGACAGGCTAAACCAAAACAGCTTTTTGTAGCAGCTGATGGACCACGTCCAGATAAAGAGGGCGAAAAAGAAAAGTGCGAGCAGGTAAGAAAAATAATAGAACAAGTAGATTGGGATTGTGAAGTAAATACATTATTTCGAGATAAAAACTTAGGGTGTAAAATAGCAGTTAGTCCAGCAATCGATTGGTTTTTCGAGAATATAGAAGAAGGAATAATATTAGAAGATGATTGCCTGCCTGATCAATCATTTTTCCAATTTTGCGAAAAAATGTTAGTAAGATATAGAAATGATATTAGAATTATGATGATTTCAGGCACCAATTATCTTTTTAATAAAGTTACAATTAGCGAAAGTTACTTTTTTTCTAAATATTATGCAATTTGGGGATGGGCTACTTGGAGAAGGGCATGGATAAAGTATGATGTAAATATGAATAGTTGGCCTGAATTTAGAAATAAGAAACAGCTAACCCGGATTTTTAGCGATAAAGAAATTATAGAATATTATACAAATATGTTTCAAGCAGCATATAATAATAGAATAAACACTTGGGATATACAATGGGTTTATTCTTGTATTTTCAATAATGGTTTATCTATAGTGCCAGGTAAAAATCTTATTGCAAATATAGGTGTTACCGGCACTCACACAGGCCCTAAGCCAAGCATTTTTATAAATATGCCTACTGTAGCAATTAGTACAAATAATATTAAACACCCAGCATTTGTAATACCAAATGTTTTATGTGATAAAGCGATATATTATAATATATTGACAAATGGAAATAAATTAAAATCCAATATAATAAAATTTTTAAAGCAAATAAAAATATACAATTATATAAGAATACTTTATAGAAAGCTAAAAAATATATGAAAAAATTAGTAAAAAGATATATTCCACCAGTCCTTTGGGATGTATTAAAATTTGCACATAAGAAGTATAAACGACCTATAAAAAATTATTTTAAAACTAATTTTAAAGAAAATGTTTTAATTTCGTATATTACATATCCCTTTAAAAAAGGGATAAACTTGGGTCATTCAAATCAAGCAGAGGCTCTTGAAATTGCTAAAGTTTTTAGAGAACTTGGATATAATGTAGATATAGTGGATTATTATTATGAAGGTAATTTAAATTATGATAAATATTCAGTTATTTTTGGTTTTGGTGAACCATTAATAAACAGTTTTTATCATAGAAGTCATGAAATTTTAACAATATATTATGGAACTGGGATGCATGTTATTCATCAAAATAATGCTACATTAAAAAGAATTGAAGAAGTATACAAAAAGAAAGGTAAGTGGCTTTTGGAATCAGGAAGAATTGTAGATAAAGCCTGGTCTGTGCAAACATCATTGGTAGATAATATTGTTACCTTAGGGAACGATGAAGTAGTGAATTCATATCAAAAATACTTTTCCAGGAAAGTATATAATATTCCTATTTCATATTATAAAATATTCGACCATGTGGAAATTTTAAAAAATAAAAATTTTAGAGAAGCAAAAAATCATTTTTTATGGTTTGGCAGTTCAGGATTAATTCACAAGGGGCTTGATTTATTATTAGAAGTTTTTAAAGAAATGCCCGATTCACATTTACATATATGCGGGATAATAGATAGTGAATCAAAATTTAAAACTAGTTATTATGAGGAATTATATAATACTAAAAATATACATACTTATGGCTATCAAAATATACAATCCAAATCTTTTAAAGATATTATTAGTAAATGCGCTTTTATTATCTTTCCTTCTTGTTCAGAAGGTGGAGGGGGTTCTGTTATTAATGTGATGGTTTATGGTTTAATACCTATTGTTACAAAGATGGCAAGTATAAGAATTAAAGATTTTGGAATTGAAATAAAAAAACTTACTCATAAAAGTATTAAAGAATCAGTAATTAAAGCGACGAATCTAACTGAAGGTGAAATTAAGGAAAGAAGTTTAAAATGCGCAAATGATACTATAAATAATCATTCTATTGAAAAATTTTCTTATGAATTAAAAAAAGCATTAATTGATATATTGGAAAAGAAAAATGAAATGTAGAATTTGTAATCATAAAACTAAAAATATATTTACAGCGAAAATATTAAATAAATATGATGTAAATTATTATTATTGCGGCCATTGTGGTTTTTTACAAACAGAAGAACCCTTTTGGTTAAAGGAAGCATACAATAGCCCTATTAATATTGCTGATACAGGAGTAATGGCAAGAAATATTGGTAGCAGTAAAACAACAGCAGTTATTTTATATTTTCTTTTTAAGAAATTTGATAAATTTCTTGATTTTGGGGGGGGCTATGGTATTTTTACAAGATTAATGAGAGATATAGGATTTGATTTCTATTGGTATGATCCTCAATCTACTAATCTATTGGCGCGAGGTTTTGAAATTAAAAATAAAAATTATAAATATGAATTAATTACAGCTTTTGAAGTTTTTGAACATTTTGCTGAACCAATTAAAGAAATTGAAAGTATGATGCAATTTTCTGATAACATACTTTTTTCGACAGATCTTTTGCCTTTTACTTTACCTAAACCTGAAGAATGGTGGTATTATGCTTTAGAAAGCGGACAACATATTTCATTTTATTCTTATAGGACATTAAAATTCATTGCACAAAAATATAATATGAATTTTTATTCTAATGGTAGGAATATTCACATGTTTACTAAAAATAGAAAAATTAATAATAAATTATTTAATCTTTTATTGAAATATCAAAGGTTTGGGTTATTTTTTTATGTAAAAAAGAAAATGAAGAGCTTAACTGTGGAAGATATGAATTTTCTTATTTCTAAAATGAAAAATAGGTGTAAAGAATGAAAGTATTATATGACCATCAAATATTTTCTATTCAAATATATGGTGGAATTTCGAGATATTTTGTTGAATTAATGAAAAATTATGAAAGTGATGATGAAATAGAATATAAATTATCATTAGAATATTCTAATAATTATTATTTAAAAGAATTAAACCATTTGTCATATAACACTTTTTTTGAAAATTATTCATTTAAGGGAAAATATAGGCTCTTAAATCTTTTAAATATTTTAAATAATAAAGTGAGTAAAAAATATATTTCTAAAGGAGATTACGATATTTTTCATCCGACTTATTATAACCCGTACTTTTTAAATTATTTGAATAATAAGCCTTTTGTTTTAACAATTCATGATATGATTCATGAGATATATCCAGAAGTATTTTCATCTAAAGATAGAACAAGAGAATGGAAAAGATTATTAGCTCGAAAAGCTGCAAAAATTATTGCTGTATCAGAAAATACTAAAAAAGATATTATAAAATTTTTAAATATAACAGAATGCAAAATAGAGGTTGTATATCATGGGAATCCATTTGATATATATAGTAGTCATAATAATCTAAATACTATATTGCCCAAAAAATATGTACTCTTTGTTGGAAGTAGGAGGGGATATAAAAATTTTAACCTGTTTATTGAAGCAATACCTACTTTACTTGCAGAAGATAGTGAACTATATATAGTTTGTGCAGGTGGAGGAAAATTTACTAAGTTAGAGATTGAAAAATTTAAAAATTTAAATATTATAAATAAAATATTTTATTATTTAGTAAATGATACTTTATTAATTAATTTACATAAAAAAGCTCTTGCATTTGTTTTTCCATCCCTTTATGAAGGATTTGGTATTCCTGTATTAGAAGCTTTTGCATGTAAATGCCCTGTAATAGTTGGCAATACCAGTTCATTGCCCGAGGTGGCAGGGGATGCAGCTGTATATTTTGACCCGACAGATAAATCATCAATGTTAAATAGTATTCAAAAAGTGATATATAATGATGAATTAAAAAAGCAATTAATAAACAAAGGAACCGAACGGGTAAAAGAATTTACTTGGGGAAAAACCGCAGACAAAACAAAAAAAATATATGAAGAAGTTATATGAAAACTGCAATGATAAGCGGCATAACAGGTTAAGATAGAACATAGTTAAGTAAATTTTCACTTGATATAAGGTTATAATATAATAGGAGTGACGAAGAATAGCCAAAAATCTAATCTTGGGAATTTGATATATTTGGGCATTGATAACGAAATTAAAATCGTAAAAGTTAATCTTTTAGATTTACCAAGTATAATCAAAGTAATAGAGAAAAATATAATTGACGAAGGATATAATTTTGGCTGCCCAGAGTTCAGTAGGTGTATCTTTTAATAAACCAATAGAAACTATTAATTTTAACATTATTAGCACGGCAAATTTGTTAGGAGCCATAAGGATAGCAAATCCAAAAATAAAGTTTTATCAAGCTTCAAGCAGTGAGATGTTTGGTAATATTGAAAAGCAAAATTTACCTATAAATGAAAACACAGTTTTTCATCCTATAAACCCTTATGGAATTTCTAAAGCTACTTCACATTGGATTACAGTAAATTATAGAGAAGCTTATAATTTATTTACTGTTTGTGGAATTTGTTTTAATCATGAGTCAGTTTTAAGAGGCTGTAACTTTGTTACAAAATAAATTATTAATACTGCTGTTAAAATAAGTATGGGGTTTGCTAACGGAATAAAACTTGGAAATCTAAAAATATTTAGAGATTGGGGATATGCTCCCAAATATGTTGAGGCAATGTGGCTAATGCTACAACAAGATATTCCTGAAGATTATATTATATCTCCAGGAGAGGTTCATAGTTTAGATGAATTTGTTGATAAAGTTTTTAAAAAATTCAATTTAGGTATTGAAAAATTTGTAAAAATAGATAAAAGTCTTTATAGAACAATTGATTTAGAGATGAATTTTGGAGATAGTTCTAAAGCTAAAAATAAGTTAAAATGGAATTATAATATGAGTTTTGAACAATTAATAGGTAAACTTGTAGAAGACGAAATTCAATATATTAATTGGGAAATAAATAATAAGATATAATTAAAAAAATGCGACTATAGTTTTAAAAAATATATAAAAGAAAAGCCATGATTGCATAAAATTTTATTAAAAGGAAAATTTAGAAACTCATAAGAATTATAATTGTATAGCTTAGGAGGTTAAAAAATGAAAAAAGCATTAATCACCGGCATTACCGGTCAGGAGGGCTACTATATGGCAGAGTTTCTGTTTTCTAAAAGACGTGAAGTACATGGGTATTATCATAAGTGAAATCCCTTTTAATATCTATATAAAAGTAATTTTTATAATCAATAAATAACGTAAATAAAGAAACAAGAGATAAAAAAGAGAGGAAAGTTTATATGTATAAGTTAGAGGGTGGATTAAGAGTAAAAGGTTTATTTAATAAAAAAAACATGAAGGAAAAACCTCTAGTAAGCATTATTACGCCCGTTTATAATGGCGAAAAATATTTAGAAGAAACTATTGAAAGCATCATATATCAAAGGGGAGATTTTGAGATTGAGTACATTATTGTGGACGGAGCTTCTAGCGATAAAACAATATCAATAGTTAAGAAATATCAAGATATGTTAAATTCTGGGAAATTTCTAATAAATTGTGAAAAAGTTAGCATTACATTTATCTCAGAAAAAGATGAAGGTATGTATCATGCTCTTGTAAAAGGATTTAAATTAGCTACAGGAGATATTGTAGCATATGTAAATTCTGATGATTTTTATCTTCCTAATGCATTTTCCACCGTTGTTGAGATTTTTCGAACATATCCAGAGGTTGAATGGTTAACCGGAATGCCTGTTAATTATAATGAAAAAGGTCAAATAATAGGTTGTTTTTTGCCTTTTAATTATAATGTAGATTTAATTAGGAAAGGTATCTATGGTCCAGTTCTTGTGTTTATTCAACAAGAATCTATTTTTTGGAGAGCAAAATTATTAGACTTTTTAGATTTTACCCAACTTAAAAATTATAAATTTGCAGGCGATTTTTACATATGGTATACATTTTCAAAGTGTACAGATTTTTATATAGTGCAAAGTTGTTTAGGGGGATTTAGATGTCATAAGAATCAACTTTCAAAGCGGAAAAGTGAATATTATAGAGAGTTTTACAATATCGCTGAAAAGAAAAACTTTTTAGATGTAACAAAAGCTTACTTGTATAAAGTAGCTACTTACTTTTTACCTAATAGGATTAAAAGAAAATTTAATAGTAAAATTATATATTATTATAATGGTAAATGGACAAAGGGAAATAGGAAAGAAAATAAATAGCAGTTTTAAAATATGTACAATAGAAAATTTTATATTTACACATAGAGTTAGCTTTTATGTAAAGTTTTATAGAGTAACTATTTACAAGCATGTGAGGTGCTAAAGGAATAAATAAAAGGAGAAAAATATGATTGATTATGCTCGAATTAGTACTATGATAAAATATGAAGAAGAAAACCGTTGGCCTATTTGTGAACAAAATAGGCTTAAAAAACATAGGATTAAACAAAATATTATTTTAATTGCTAAAAAACTATTAGATATCAAAGATAAATATAATGTATTTAATTTAGGCACTAGAGGTTGGGAATATCCCTGGGTAATGGCGCAAATTACAACAAATGTATCTAAAAATGCAAAAATACTCGATTGTGGCTGTGGCACCTCTCTTTTCCCTATTAAGTTATCAGAAATGGGATATGATGTATATGGTTTGGATTTTTTTAAGAAATCTGCACAAAAAGGTTATGGTATATTACCTACACATAGAAGAAAATATGGAAATAAAGTTACTTTTATAGATGGGGATATGCATCAGATTTCTTTTGAAACCAACTATTTTGATGTGCTAACGTGTATTAGTGTGATGGAACATATTGTAATTGAACACAAAACAAATCCACAATACCATATTCAATGTCTAAAAGAAATGAAAAGGGTGTTAAAACCAGGTGGACTTTTAATATGTACTTATGATACTTTTCTTAACCCAAGGGTAGTTTTTGGTGGTGTTAATGGATGGAGAGAAGAAGGTTGGTACTATTTGCGTGATATAGAAATACTTAAAATGAAACTTTTAAAATCCAATCGAGTGGCAACTAGGAAAGATATTCTATCCGATGAAGATACTTTTTATATATGTCCAAAAGATTTTTTTAATTATGGGTATGGTACTGGTTTCAATGTTAAACCAAAAAAATACTATAGAATGACATCTACAGGGTTTGTGTTAATAAAAGAATAAGCTGAAGGACGCAATCCATTGATAATTAATCTAAAGAAAAGTATAAGATTAAAAATAATTTTTTTAAAATTGATAGCATTTCTTGGCGGATACTATATTCAATATGAAAAAAACAGAAGTATCCAAATATAGTGTAAATTATAGTATATGGAAGATTATCTCATGACATATGAAAACTTTTACAAAAAATTGGAAGAAAACTAAATGAAAAAATACACCTCCAAGGAAATTAAAGAATTTATATCAAAACCTTTATTTGATGAGAATATTATTTTAAATAAAGCTCCTAATTGTCCTAAAATATCTATAGTTACTCCTTCTTATAATCAAGCAGAGTTTTTAGAAAGAACCATTCTTTCAGTTTTAAATCAAAATTATCCCAACCTTGAATACATAATTATCGATGGTGGCTCTACTGATGGAAGTGTGGAGATAATTAAGAAATACGAAAAGTATTTAGCTTATTGGGTAAGTGAAAAAGATAAAGGACAAACTGATGCAATAAATAAGGGATTTCAAAAGAGCACGGGCGAAACATTAGCCTGGCTTAATTCAGACGATACTTATCTTCCAGGGACTTTTTACAAAATAGTGAAAGATTTTAGGCGAAATTTTTGGGGAGATTAAATATACCAGTGGTCTGGACTCTACATGATGGTTGGCCTATAACGGGTCGTTGTGCTTATTGGTTTGATTGCGGACAATGGAAAACAGAGTGTAAAAAATGTCCGGATTTATCTCGGTATCCCAAAACTTTTATAGATTCTTCTTCTTTTATGTGGAAAAAGAAAAAAGAATATTTCAATTCGGGATGGAATCCTATTATTATTTGCCCTTCACAATGGTTGACAGATAGGGTAAAAGAATCTTATTTAAGTAAGCATCGGGTCAAAGTTATTCCCAATGCTATTGATATAGAAATATTTAAACCAAAAGATAAAAATTTTATTCGCAAAAAATATGGAGTTTCTATAAAAAAAGGGTTGTTTTATCTATAGCAGCTGATCTACAGGATGAACGGAAAGGTGTAAAGTATTTTTTAAAGTCTTTGAAACATATTAATTCGGAAAATCTAATCATAATTACTCTTGGTAAAAAATTAAATTTTGAGAGTAGTATAAAAATAAATGATATCGAAATCAAACAATTAGGCTATATTAAAGATAGAAATAAAATTTCTGAGGTATATAATATTGCCGATATCTTTTGTATTTCATAAGTGGATGATAATTTTCCAACTACAGTATTAGAGGCATTAGCTTGTAGTGTTCCTGTTGTTGGTTTTAGAGTTGGAGGAATACCTGAACAGGTTACAGAAGATTGTGGAATTATGGTAAATCCAAAAGACACTAAAGCCTTAGGTAGGGCATTAGAGAAATTATTGAATGATGATGAATTGAGAAAGAAATTTAGTGAAAATTGCAGAAAAAGAGCATTACAAAATTATACCATTGAAAAGTTTACAGATAATTATATAGAAGTTTATAATAAAGCACTAAGGAGATAAAATCAATGAAAAAAGCACTGATTACCGGCATTACTGGCCAAGATGGTTCCTACCTGGCAGAGTTGCTGCTTTCTAAAGGATACGAAGTTCATGGTATTATAAGGAGGGCTAGTACCTTTAATACCAGCAGGATAGACCATATCTATAAAGACCCACATATAAGAGGGGTAAGGTTACATCTTCATTACGGAGATTTGAGTGATTCGGGGCAGCTTACCAATCTTATCTATAATATTAAACCTGATGAGATCTATCATTTGGGTGCCCAGAGTCATGTACGGGTCAGTTTTGATATACCGGAATATACCGGAGATATTACTGCCTTGGGGACTACCCGGATATTGGAGGCGGTAAGAAGAAGCGGAATAAAGTGTAAATTCTACCAAGCATCCAGTAGTGAAATGTTTGGGGATGCCCCCGCACCCCAGAATGAAGATACCCCTTTTAGAGCGAGAAGCCCTTATGCGGCCGCTAAGATCTATGCCTACTGGATGGTCCGTAATTATCAGGAAGGTTACAATATATTTGCTTGTAATGGTATACTTTTTAATCACGAATCAGCCCGTAGGGGCAAAACATTTGTAACCAGAAAAATCACCATGGCAATTGCCAATATTATAGCCGGTAATCAGAAGAAATTATATCTTGGTAATTTAGAGGCCATGAGAGACTGGGGTTATGCTCCTGATTATGTAGAGGCGATGTGGATGATGTTGCAGCAAGATAAACCTTGCGATTATGTTATCGGTACTGGAGAGACTCATTCGGTTAAAGAATTTTTAGAAGAGGTCTTTAATTATGCGGGATTAGACTGGAAGGAATATGTGGAGATAGACCACCGTTATTTCAGACCTACGGAGGTAGAGCTTTTACTGGCTGATTCTTCCAGAGCCAGGAAAGAGCTGGGCTGGAGTCCGAGGATAACCTTTAAAGAGCTGGTTAAGATAATGGTGGATAGTGATATGGAATTAATCGGGTTGGATTCCCCTGGTGAGGGGAAGAAGGTTTTAAAACAGAAAGGGATTGGCTGGACGAAGAATCATTTGACGGTGGGGTAGAAGGAGTAGAAAATGAATTTTTGGAAAGATAAGAGAGTTATTGTTACCGGAGGAGCTGGATTTTTAGGTTCTTATGTGGTGGAGAAATTGAAGGAACGAGGATGTAAGAATATATTTGTCCCTCTGGTGGAAAATTATGATTTAACTAAAGAAAAAAATGTCATAAGATTATATCAAGATTATCCAGCTGATATGGTGATTCATTTAGCGGCAGTAGTAGGAGGAATTGGGGCTAACCGAGAAAATCCTGGTAAGTTTTTCTATGATAATCTGGTGATGGGAGCAATGCTGATGGAATATGCTCGCCAGTATAAAGTAGGCAAGTTTGTAGCCTTAGGTACCATCTGTGCATATCCTAAATTTACTACTGTTCCTTTTAAAGAAGGGGATTTATGGAATGGCTATCCTGAGGAGACTAATGCCCCTTATGGGTTGGCCAAGAAGATGATGCTGGTCCAGTCTCAGGCCTATCGAGCCCAATATGGATTTAACTCTATCTTTTTATTGCCCTTGAATTTATATGGACCGAGAGATAATTTTGACCTTAAGAGTTCCCATGTTATTCCAGCTTTGATAAGGAAATTTATAGAGGCAAAAGATAGGAGAGAGGAAGAGGTAGTTTGTTGGGGGACAGGAAAGCCAACCAGAGGATTTTTATATGTGGAAGATGCAGCAGAGGGAATACTGTTGGCTACAGAGAAATACAATAAGAGTGACCCGGTAAATCTGGGCACTGATTTAGAGATATCTACCAAAGACTTAGCTGAATTGATTGCCAAGTTGGTAGGATTTAAAGGAAAGATTAAGTGGGATACCAGTAAACCTGACGGACAACCCAGAAGGAAATTGGATACGAGTAATGCAGAGAGGGAGTTTTGCTTTAAGTCCAAAATGAATTTTAAGGAAGGGCTAAAGAGGACTATTGAGTGGTATAGGGAGAACAAAAATTGAAAAAATATACTTCTAATGAGATTAAAGAATTTACGTCAAAACCTTTATTTGACGAAAAAAGTATTTTGAATAAAGATTCAAGTTATCCGAAAACTTCCATTATAACTCCTTCTTATAACCAAGCTCAATTTTTAGAAAGGACAATTTTATCAGTTTTAAATCAAAATTATCCCAATCTTGAATACATAATAATTGATGGTGGTTCTACGGATGGTAGCGTGGAGATAATCAAGAAGTATGAAAAATATTTAGCGTATTGGGTGAGCGAGAAAGATAAGGGGCAAAGTCACGCGATCAATAAAGGATTTGAAAAAAGCACAGGAGAATTATTAGCATGGCAAAATTCTGATGATATCTATTTGCCGGGAATTTTTGCTAAAATTGCAAAATTACATAATACAAAGAAATATAATTTAATAATGGGAGATATTATTGTTATTAACAAGGAAGATAAACCAATTAGAACACTTCGTTATGCTCCATGGCCAAAATTTGGATTAAAATATATTGGCATGTTAATTTCAAATCAATCTGCTTTCTGGACAAAAAAACTTTACTTGAAATGTGGGCCTATGAATGAAAATTTGCATTTCGCTTTTGATGTGGATTTTTTTTACAGATTGCTAATAAAGACAAAAAGAATTAAACATATTCCTAGATTGTTTGGATGTTTTAGAATTCATTCTGAAGCAAAAGCAAATGATACAGAACATTATTTAAAAGAATATGAAATAGTAAAAGAAATGCATGGCTTTGTAAGAAAAAATATTCCGTTAAAATATAGTGAAAAAATATTGCGTGCTTTTTACTGTATACTTAATGGGAATATTTTGTATTTAATCTCACCACGAAAAGATGCTGAAAAAAAGCAAAAAATTTAATACAATAAAACAAGCAGCAAGGAAACCTGTAAAAATCATACTCATGAAATAGAGGAACTTAGATTTAATAAAGAAATCGCAATTATTAGTAAATTGACCTAGAAAAAGAGAATTAAATATGGAATCAAAAAACTTTATTAAAATAAAACAATATGAAAAGAATATTCATAACATGGATTATATTAAATTATTATGGCTTAATTTTTTATTTATTATAATTTTAATATGGCTGCAAATTTCCGGAAATATAGTTACTACTATAAGCTATATACTATTGTGTATTTGCAATCGGTATAATCCTATAGCTTATTACTACTCCACCCGAAATCAGATCTTTCTAGCCAACAAGATGCTTCTCATGCCATGGAAGGTATTATTTTATCCCTTTAGAATGTCGATTTGCTTGGCTCAAATTCTGAAGAATCTAATATATCGCCGGTCCTATTCAGCACGAGCAATTCTTTGTGGTTTGTGGGACGGTTGCAAAGGTGTAACTGGCAAATGGAAATATCACGATCGGGAAATACTAAGATGGCGCAGGCCCAAAATAGCTATTGTGCACCCTCGACTAGGTTGGGGAGGTTCTGAGGCAATAGCGTTGTGGGCAGTAGAGGCACTAAAAGCTGATTATAACGTTTCCCTCATCACTAGCGGCAGGGTGGATATTCCGCGTCTTAACAAATACTATGGGACGGATTTGGATCCTAAGGAATTTTCAATCCTACAAGTGCCACTCCCCTTAGGCCTTAGAAACACCATAAAGTTTGCAGCCATCAGGGGGCGTGTAGTTCAAAGATATTGCCAACATTTAGCTTCGAATTTCGATCTTATGATCAGTGCCTACAATCTTTGTGATTTCAAGGTCAGAGGAGCTCAATTTATAGCTGACTTTTCCTTTGACGAAGAACTTCGCAGAGATTTAGATTTAATAGCTAAAGATTGGGGAAAATGGTATCATAGTAACAATCTTTTGAGAAAAATTTATCTTAAATTTTGTAATTTGATTTCTCCTTTTAATTCAGAAGCCTGGAGAAATGATTTTATCGTTGCAAATTCTAACTGGACAGCAGAGTTAATGCGAGAAAAATACGGTGTAGAAGCTCGCGTTATTTATCCACCGGTAACTGTTAATTTTCCCATTATTCCTTATGAAAAGAGAGAAAACGGATTTGTCTGTATCGGCCGAATAGTTCCTGAAAAAAGAATAGATACCATATAGAGATTTTGGAGAAAGTTCGTCAAAAGGGGCATGATGTCCACCTTCATGTTATTGGTGGAATAGTCGATAATCGTTATGGACAAAATTTGGAGGAGCTTTCTCAAAAACATCGAGAATGGGTGTTTCTTGAAGGCTGGTTAGGTGGACAAAAGAAAAACGAGATTATTGTAAATCATCGTTTTGGTATCAATGGTTGCAAAAATGAGTCATTCGGTATCGCTGTAGCAGAGATGGTCAAGGCGGGCTGCATTGTCTTTGTACCAAATGGAGGGGGACAAGTAGAAATAGTCGATCATCCCAAATTAATTTATGAAAATATTGAAGATGGGGTACAAAAAATTGAGATCGTTCTTAAAAATGAAAGATTACAAAATAATCTGCGAGAACATTTGTCTTTAGTTTCCCAAAAATTTTCAGTGGAAAATTTTCAAAAAAGTATTAGAGAGATTGTTTCAAATTTTCTTAAAGAAAAAACATGCTTAAAATAAATAATTTAGATAAAAAACAATACAAAATTGCGATCGTTGCCCCAGTCCCTTTTTACTATCATATTTCGCTTTACCGACAATTGGCAAATTCGACAGAAATTGACTTGACTGTTTTTTATTGCTCTAATGAAACACTCAGTGGTAGAGAAGTCGAAAAGATGTATCAAACGAAGGGGAAATAGTTAATTTAATTACGGAAATTTCAGGTTTTGCTGGGTCACATTTGGCAGAGTTTCTTTTAGATAAAGAATATAAAGTTTTTGGAACTTTTTATGACAAAAGTACATTTTCAAATCTAAATTGTTTTATAGATAGAATTACATTGTTTCAATGCGATATAAGAAATTATGATAATTTGAAAAAGATTATCGGAAAAGCAAAGCCTAATGAAATTTATCATTTGGCTGCTATATCATTTATTCCAGCTTCATTGGAAAATCCAAAAATAACATTTAACACCAATCTATATGGTACATTAAATCTTAGCAGGTGGTTCAGGGAGCAGACTCAGTCCCTTAACCAAAGTAATTTGCAAGCAGTTAATTCCAGTTTATGATAAACCAATGATCTATTATCCTTTGCCTACTTTGATGTTAGCAGGAGTTATTATTAAAAAATTAACAAAATATACTGATAAAAGAGGTTATTTAGTCGAAACCTTTCGGGAAGATACTTTTCCAGATAGATAAAAACCAGCAATGAGCTTAATGTAATTTTTACTAAGCCCGGAATAGACCGTGGACCTCATGAATATATCAAGCAAACTGATGTATTTTGTTTTATCGAGGCGGGAAGTTTTAAGATAGAACTCTGGAATAATCGAAAAAATTCTAAAGCTTACGGTAGTTTTACGGAAATCACGGGCGGTAGAGATAATCTTATTTTAGTCATAATTCCTCCGGGTATCGTTCATTTCACCATAAAAAACCGCCTTCTTTGAAGGTGGTAATGGTTTTACACAAGTAGCAAGCTATAATAAAACAAGGGGTAAGTCTATCCAAAGCCAGAATAATTTTTTTCACCAAAAAAATTACCCCCAAAGCATTGACACTGACGAGGAAATTCGTATATAATTATTTTAAAGTGTGCCTATATGCCCCATATCTTGAACCTTTTGGCTATCCTTCAGAGTATATAGTGTAGCTATGATGGTCCGGAAGGATACCCTCAAGAATATTTACGGCCGCGCTGGGCGATACTTAGACAATAGCCTGTTTTTTATTTATGACGAAGTAGAGTTTTGCTATGTTGCCCGAAAGGCTGGGTACGAAAGTATGAGTGCAAAGCATGCAGTTGTCCATCACAAAGAGGCTGGAAGTTCCGGCAGGCGGTATAACCCCATAACTTATTACTACTCTAACCGCAATCGCATGCTTCTGGCCAACGAGTTACTGCCCATATATTGGAAGGTGTTGTTTTATCTGTTAACGTACCCTTGTGCTTAGGACGAGTCCTCAAGAACTTGGCGCATCGCCGAACAAGTTCTGTGCGGGCAATTCATTCTGGTTTAATAGACGGCTACCATAGAGAAATAACCGGGAAATGGAATCATCATGATTGCGAGGCACTAAGATAGCACAGGTAAAAATAGCAATTGTCCGCCCACAGTTTGGGGAGGCTCAAAAACCGTAGCTTTGTGGGCAGTAGAGGAGTTAAAAGACGATTATGATGTTTCTTTATTTAAAATCATGGAGTAGTCTATGCGAATTCTAATGCTTGCGCCCTATCTCCCCTGGCCTTTATATGGCGGGGGCGCTATTCGGATATTTAACATAATTAAAGAGCTTGCCCAACGAGGACATCGGATCGTTCTGGTGGCGGGTCAACAGGGCACGTCGCTGTCATCAGATAACACACTGAAGCAGTTGTGTGAGCAAGTTCATTCAGATGCGCTGCCCACAAAGAGCCGTTTAAGTGCTGCGATCCGTTCCGTATTCTCCAGCCAGCCCTACCCTGCATTGAAGTTCCAAACCTCAGAACTACGAGAGAAGGTCCATGATTTGCTACGGAACGAGCATTTTGACCTTATCTGGGTGAATTTCTTGATTATGGCTGACATGCTCCCTGAAAAATTCGTGGAAGATGTTCCTATCGTCATGGACCAGCATGAAGCGGATGAACTCCTCTGGCAAAGTTACATCCGAAACGGGGACTTACCACAAAGAATATTTTCTCGCTTGAACCTCAAAAAAGTGCAAAATCTTCATAAAAAGGTTCTCAAGCATATGGATGCTATTCTTTGCGTTTCAGAAGCGGAAACCAATTTCACGAAATCTATAGTGCCTGTGAATACAAAGGTATGGACGGTTCCCAACGGCATGGACACGAATTTCTTTCGCCCCGCTTCAGCTCATAAGCAAGACCCGATTGTCTTAACGATAGGCGGGATGAGTATATTGAGAAATATAGACGCTACCGTATGGTTTACCCGAAGCATGTTCCCGAAAATCAAGCAAACTATTCCTGACGCTCAATTATGGATTGTCGGAAGCAGCCCAGGTAAAGAGATTTTAGCACTCCAAACGATCCCCGGTGTTGTGGTGACCGGAGCGGTCGAGGATGTGCGGCCTTACTATGAAAAAGCAAGAGTTTGTGTGGCCTCGTTTCGTTTCGGAGAAGGCACGCGGTTGAAAATCCTCGAAGCGATGGCCATGAGAGTTCCGATTGTAACCACAAATGCAGGCTGTCAGGGGATCGAGGTTGTTAATGAGCAACATGTGCTGATTGCTAACACCGAGGCTGATTTTTGCGACCGGGTCATTGAATTGCTGCAAAACCCCCAGCGAGCGCAAACGATAGCCGTAGCTGCGCGGGCGCTGGTCGAGCAGAAATACGAATGGAAGGAGATTGTCGATGCCCTTGAGCTAAAACTTCAGCAGATTGTGCAAAAGGCTATCCCAAAGGAGAGGATGAAATGTTAAATATTTTCAAGAAACTATCTTATCAACCATAAGTGAAGAAGTTGGTGGGTGTTCTTTATCTCGGCAGTATTGCCCGAAAGTTGTATTGGCGCTTTGGGCCAAGCCACCCAATAGCATCTTAAGCGTTGAGGTAGCAGGAATAACTGGTAAATTCTACGTTCACACGGTCGGTGAGTTACGGTTGTTAGAATCACTAATCTACAAAGAGAGGTGCAGTCTGGAGCAGACAATCTTGATCCTCCAGCCTGGAGATGTGGTGTACGATATTGGAGCTAGCGTAGGTCTCAAACAGGCGCAACAATTCTCTATGGAGAGGATGGTCCAAAAATATTTGGAAGTCTATCAAAAGGGATACGAAGCAAAACTATTGTAGAGGTTATGACATTGAAGACACCTGTCGTTTTATAATCTTTAACCGATCGGATACTACAGAGAAGGTATTTACTGAAATTGCTAAAGTCAGACCACGAAAATTGCTGGTTATTGCAGACGGTCCGAGGCCGGACCACCCCTCAGATATAGAGAGGTGCAAGGCAGCACGTGCTGTCATTGAGAGGGTAGATTGGGATTGTGAGGTGCTGACCACTATCATGTTCCACTTTACCGGTAATTGGCAAATCGACAGAAATTGACTTCACTGTTTTTTATTGTTCCGATGAAACACTCAGGGGCAGAGAAGTCGAAAAGATGTATCAGACGAAGGGGAAAATAGTTAATGAAGTAGAGCTATTAGGTAGTTATAATTATAAATTTCTCAAAAACTATTCACCGTTTCCATCTTACTTGAATTGGCCTTTTGGATTGATTAATTTCGGTATTTGGGAAGAGATAAAAAATGGTAAATTCGATGCTGTTTCTCTTCAATCCTGGGCGAATTTAACTTGGTGGTTAGCTTTTTTCGCCTGCTTGAAATTTGATACTCCGATTCTTTTTATGACCGACTCAAATATTTTATCAGTATCGTTAAAATCAAAATGGAAAAGAAAATTAAAAGAAATTTTACTTAGCAGATTTTTTTAAACGAGCAGCTGGTTTCATAACTTCCGGAACAACTAATGAACAATTTTATAAATCCTACGGAGTGCCAGAAGAAAAAATGGTAAGATTGTTCTATTCTTATGGTTACGAAGAAATTTTTGACAAAGGCAAACAAATTAAAACCTCAGAGAGAAAATCTCAGAACTTCCTTTGGAATTAAAGAAAAAGATTTTATTTTGTTATATGTCGGGCGCTTATCAAAAGAGAAACTTCTTTTTACTCTCTTAGATGCTTATAATCAAGTCAATTGCCAAAATAAGAAACTTTTTCTTGTTGGCGATGGACTATTGAGTTCTCGGCTTGAAAAATACGCCGAGAAATTAAATTTAAAAGAAATTTACTTTATGGGGTTTCATCCTCGAGAGAAGGTATTCAAATTTTATACAATTGCCGATATCTTTATTTTACCTTCCGGTGAAGAAACTTGGGATATTGTCGTTAATGAAGCAATGTGTTTTGGTCTTCCAATCATTACTTCAAATAGAATTGGCTCGGCTGTAGATTTGGTAGAGGATGGATATAACGGTTTCATATTTCCATCTAGCGACAACGGAAAACTAACTGATTGTATGGAAAAACTTATTCGCTTATCAGCAAAGGAACTTTTACTTTTTGGTCAAAGGTCGATAGATGTAATCATCGAATGGATAGAAAAAATAGATCAGGTTCAACAAATGCTTAAAATGTTAGAGTCATTAAGAAAGTAAATTATGAACAAAATCAATTTTCTTAAAAAAATTTCTTATTATCCTTTCATTATTCGAATAATTAGATTTTTTCATTTACAACCAATTTTGAGAAAGTGGTATTATCATTTTTCGCATCCAAAAGAGGGTATTTTAAAACTCGAGATTAGTGGAATAAAGACGCGATTTTATGTCTATACGCCAGAAGAATTACGTTTGCTGGAATCGATAGGAGAAGAAAGGATTTTAGAATTATTGATTCTCGACCTACAACCCGGCGATGTTGTTTATGACATCGGTGGCAATATCGGATTATATACCATTTTTTTGGCAAAAAAGATTAGCAACCAAGGGGAAGTGTTCGTTTTTGAACCCGAAAAAGAAAGTTATATTCATCTTCAAAATAATATAAAATTAAATAATCTAACCAATGTTTACGCGTTTCAAAAAGCTGTAGGTGATAGAAGCGGTGAAGCCAAACTTCATTTAGGCCAGACAACTGGAAATTTTAGTTTGGTAAAGACTTATGAAAAAGAAACCGGCAGCCAAATAGTGGAAATTGTAAATGGCGATCAATTTGTAAAAGAAAAAAATATTCCCATTCCAAAAGTAGTTAAAATTGATGTTGAGGGATACGAATATTCTGTACTTCAAGGTTTGCGTCAGACCCTGTCTCATCCGGACTGCGAAATAATTTGTTGCGAAGTTCATCCCCATCTTTTGCCACCGGATGTCAATGGAGAGAAGATTTTAGAACTAATAACATCCCTTGGTTTTCGACAATTTGATACCTACAAAAGGGTAAATGATTATCATATCATTGCTTATAAAAATAAAAAACTTAAGGTTTTGGTTTCTGCCTATAGTTGTCTTTCTGAGAGTGGCGTAAAATCTATTGGCGGCGAGGCAATCTTAGGTTGGAATATTGTTAAACAGCTTTCCTGTTTTCATCAGGTTTATGTTCTTACTCATACAGATAATTGCCTTAGTATTGAGAATGCATTACAAAAAGAATCGCTTCCTAATGCTAAATTTTGTTATTTAAATCTACCTCGTTTTTTAAATTTTTTGCAAAAATTTCAAGGAGGTATCCAACTATATACCTATTTATGGCAAATAAGGGCTTATTTCTTCGCCCAAAAGTTGTATCAAAAATTCCATTTCGATATTTTTCACCATGTTACTTATGCCAATGATTGGATGGCTTCTTTCATTGGTGCGCTTTTGAAAATTCCCTATATCCGGGGACCTGGGGGAGGTGCCCACCGAGTACCCAAAAGTTTTTTATCCGAATTCTCTTCTTTTGATCGTCTTTCTCAATATTTACGGTCGATTGGTCAATGGTTTTTTAGACACGACCCATTTTTTATTCTTGGTCAAAAAATAGCTAAGACAATTTTAGTTTGTAATCGAGAATCATTGGAGAAAATACCAAAAAAATGGCAAAATAAAACTTATCTCTTTCCTGTTAATGGTATATCGACAGAAGATTTGGATTTACTTTCATTAAAAGAAAAATCTAATGATAAGTTTAGAGTTCTTTCTGCCGGAAAACTACTTAAAATCAAGGGTTTTTCTTTATCAATAAAGGCATTTAAAATATTCTCAGATAAAGTTTCGGATACCGAATTTACTATTATTGGTGATGGGACAGAATTTTCTCATTTACAAAGTCTTGTTTTCAAATTAAAAATTCAAGAGAAAGTTCAATTTAAAAAATGGATGCAGCGGGAAGAATTTTTAAAAAAACTGACCGATTGTGATGTATTTTTGTTTCCCAGTTTACGAGATGGTGGGGGACAAGTTACAGTTGAAGCGATGGCTGCTGGAAAACCAGTGATTTGTCTTGATATCGCTGGCCCTGGTTTTCATATTTCAAATGAGTGGGGAATAAAAATTAAACCCTATTCCCCGGAGCAGGCCATACAGGATATAGCAAATGCGTTGGAACGCCTTTATAAAGACAGAGAATTACGCTACAAAATGGGAAGGGCAGCACGTAAGCGTGCCGAGGAGGTATATCATTGGGACCGGTTGGGTGATAATCTCTTAAAAATCTATCAAGAGGTTCTCAAGTTATGAAGTATGTTTCTAATCAAACATCAAAAAAATATTTAGTAATAAGTTTATTTCTCTGGCTCATGCTCTGGGGCGGTTACAATACCGGCATCGGGCGATTAATTGCACCAGGTTTCCCAAGTGGGGCTCTCGATCTATTTCATGGGCTTCGCGCTCTTTTACCTCTTGTGGCTGCCTACCTGGCCATTATTATACTACTGGCTCGACATTCTCTTTCTTTACAGTTTTTTAAGGGTCCTTTGGGTTTATTGGTGCTTTATGCAATAGTTGGTATTCTTTCATCTATTTTTTTATCACTTGAGCCACTTATAGCCCTCTATTGGGCTATCCAGTATGTTTCTGTTCTCATTGTGCTCTGGTTAATCTTTTCAATGCCTAATCCTTCAGCTATTCTTTCTCGCCTGATTATCATTAATTGGATTATCGCTGCTATTTTTACAGTTGGCTTATTTGCCTTTCTGGTTTTTAAGACGGGTATAAATCCATTGGCAACCTTTGGTGATTTTCTGGTTAGTGGAAGACCTTACGGAGGCATGGATGGTATCGGGAGTGGAGCTGAGATATTAGGAATGGCTGGGACACGCCCTACAGGTCTTGGGAGATACGCTGGCGTGGCAGTGCTTGGAGCTTTGGCCATGCTCTTGAGGGGAAAAAAATGGTGGGAAAAAACTATCCTGCTTTTTTTATTTTTCCTTTTCTTGTTCATTCTTGTTTTTTCAAGGGGCCGCTCAGCGATTCTGGCCTCTGTTGCAGGAGCAATTGTAATCCTCAGGTTACGTAAAGGAAGAAAGATATTTTTCGTTTCGGTAATCTTTATTATGTTTTTACTTTTATTACTTGGTCTTACCGGCTTTTACCAGGCCTTCTGGACCTACTTAATAGAGAAAATGCCCTTTGTTTTTACTTTAAGTGGTCGAACCACCGGTGTCTGGCCGGAAGGCTGGAGGCTCTTTCTGAGTTCGCCATTGTTAGGCTACGGGTTTCATGCTGATAGAATCTTTTTAGAAGGCCAGCATATGCACAATGCCTTGCTCCATGCGTTCACTCAAGCTGGCATAATAGGTGGTATATTTTTTGTAGTTGCCCTTATAAGTGTCTGGATTTTTATAATGCACATCTACCGAGGTCCAAAGGAAAGGCATTTCAGCCTACCACTTGAAATACCCGCTCTGGTCGCGTTTTTTACAGTTCTCTCTATTACTGAATCGACCTTTGCATTTTACGGTGCTGTCTGGCTTTTTTCGGCACCGCTTTTTGCTTACATACAGTGCCAAAAACGGCTAAGGAAGGGGGTTATGTGATGAGAGTTATCATTCATACGATGTATTTTTTGCCGGATTTTGGAAGCGCACCCATCTTGATGAGCGAATTAGTTTCATATCTTGCACAAAAAGGGCACGATGTGTCTGTTATAACAACACTTCCAATACAACAGAATGAAATAAAGTATAAAAAACGTATCTATTTAGAAGAGAGAAGAGATGGCTTTTTTATAAAAAGATTCTGGACTAACTCAGGTAATCGTCCATTGGCAAGGCTTCTTGCATGGAATTTTTATGTCTTTTGGACTGTGTTAAATATTGCGAGGATTCAAAAAGGAGTCATTTTATTTTTACGTTTGCCACCTTTACAACTGGGGTTTACTGGCGTAATAGCAAAAAGGTTAAAAGGTACAAAAATTATATTAAATGTCCAGGATATATATCCTGATCTGGTAATAGAGTCAGGGAACTTAAAAAATCCTTTTATCATCAAAATAGCGAAGCACTTTGAAAAGTGGGTATATAGAAACTCCGATATTTTAGTTGTGATTAGTGAAGGTTTCAAGAAAAATTTAGAAGACAAAGGAGTGAATCCAGAAAAGATAAAGGTTATTCCAAACTGGGTGGATACAGATTTTTTAAAACCGCTTCCAAAAAATAACAGTATAGCTAAGAAATTTTCTTTAGATAATAAATTTGTAATCATGTATTCAGGCACTATTACTGTTAGTGGTTTCTTGAGCCTGAAACGAGTTCTGGATGTAGCATATTTATTAAAAAAAGAAAGGGATATTCTCTTTGTAGTTGTGGGAGAAGGATTAAAGGAACAATCTTTACAGGAAAAGGCAGATAAACTTGCTTTGCGGAATGTGATGTTCCTACCGTTCCAGCCCTATTCTGAAGTCCCCTATCTCCTTGCATCCGCTGATGTTCTTCTTGTGCCATTAGATGAAAGTAAATCTTCTTTATCAGTTCCGTCGAAATTATACAGCTTTATGGCGGCCGGGAGGCCGATACTTGGTCTGGCTGATTCTTCATCAGAGGTCGCAAAGATTATTATTGATGCAAATTGCGGTGTATGTGTTCAACCTCATGATATTGAAGGAATCGCCAAAGCAATTACAGAGTTAAAAAAATTTCATGACTACCGAGAGACTCTATCTATGAATGCGAGAAAATATGCTGTAGAGAATTTTAGCAAGGACCGTATATTACAAATCTACGAAACGCTCATTTCTTCACTATGAGCGTTTTATTTGTTGGAGTTTAATAAAAATAAATTTTAAAGGAGGTTTTATGAAAAGGGTATTAGTTTGCGGTGCAGGTGGTTTTATTGGAAGCCATCTTGTAAAGAGGCTCAAAAAAGAGGGTTTTTGGGTAAGGGGTGTAGATTTAAAATATCCAGAATTTAGTCCAACAGAGGCTGATGATTTTGTTATTGGTGATCTAAGGGATCCGGATATCTGTAGGTATGTTACTGATATAAGATTTGATGAAGTTTATCAATTTGCCGCAGATATGGGTGGTGCAGGATTTGTATTTACAGGTGAAAATGATGCAGATATTATGCATAATTCAGCGATAATTAACTTGAATATGCTTGATGCCTGTTATAAAAGAAATATAAAAAGGATTTTTTATTCTTCTTCTGCCTGCATATATCCTGAATATAACCAGTTAGAACCTGATAATCCCAAATACTCAGAGGATTCTGCATATCCTGCCGCTCCTGATAGTGAATATGGATGGGAAAAGCTCTTTAGTGAGCACCTATACCTTGTATTCCACAGGAATCACGGATTGGAGGTGAGAATTGCCCGTTATCACAATATATTTGGTCTTGAGGGAACCTGGTGTGGTGGAAGAGAAAAGGCACCAGCTGCCCTTTGTCGAAAGGTTGCCATAGCTTCTGATGGAGGAGAAATAGAGATATGGGGTGATGGGAAACAGACAAGATCTTTTTTATAT
>Ga0209991_10000163_pt1 | contig 29375 bp, 29 predicted proteins | sample ChitaG_FD_183167 | JGI IMG/M metagenome (GOLD analysis project Ga0209991, IMG submission 183167) | Deep subsurface microbial communities from South Pacific Ocean to uncover new lineages of life (NeLLi) - Chile_00310 metaG (SPAdes)... | ecosystem: Environmental > Aquatic > Marine > Oceanic >... | reverse complement strand
GGGGGTTATCACAATCATGATTAATAAAATTATATGCAGAAAAAATATTTTCCCCAAACATTTCCTTTATTTCTTCTCGTGAATTGCTTCGGTGTATGCCTGTTGCGATTATAAAAATTATATTTTCTTTTTTTATTCCTATTTGATGTAATTCATTTAATAAAGGAGGTAAAACCATCTTATAAGGAGTTGGTCTAGTAACATCATTTACAATAATTAAGATTTTTTCAGCTCCTTTTTGTTGGATTAATTCCTTTAAAGAAGGGCTGCCCATGGGATTTTTCAGTAAATAGCTTAATTTATTCTCTGGGTTTAATAAAATCTCTTGCTCTTCTGAATTTAATATTTTCAATATGTTTTTATCCACTAAGGGTAACTTTACAGATTTCTTTCCATACTTTAATTTCATCTTTTCTTTTACCTCTATCTAATGAAAAAACGGTGTAATGCCGTAATTTCTAGCAAGATTATTATAATACTTATAATATTTCAGCTTAGTTATATACTTTTTAAAGAGTCGTCTTTTCGTTCTTCATCTATCACAGGGAAATTTCTTTGCTGATTTTTTAAGAGCCTTGATAACTGGTAATTCTTCACCACTTAAAAATCTGACTAAAGCTCCTCCGCCGGTACTGATATAAGAAATATTATTCGCCAGGTTATACTTATTGACAGCTGCTATACTATCCCCACCACCGACTACAGAAAATGCACTGCTTTCAGCAATAGCTGTTAAAATAGCCTTCGTACCTATTTCGGTCTCTGCTTTTTCAAAAACTCCTGCTGGTCCGTTAAAGAAAATGGTCTTCGCATCCTTTATTATGTATTTATATTCAAACATAGTATTACTACCTATATCCATTAAAACTTGATCAACAGGTAACTTATCTACTTCAACTTCTTTTCTTCCTCCAGATACGTAAGCTAAATCAATCGGTAATTTGACCTTATCTCCAAATTTATTTAAAATATCTTTTGCCATATCTATATATTCTTCTAAATTTTTCTTTTTAATTAAATCTTTAGAAGACCTTCCCAGTGAAATCTCCTTGGCTAATAACATTGTTTGCCCTACCAAACCAGTTGTTAAGATTAAATCTGCTATATTTCTTTCCAAAACAAAAGGTATTATTAAAAAAGCATCTTGAATCTTGGCTCCGCCTAAAATAAATATACATGGTTTTTCGGGGTTTTTTAACAATTGATTTAAAGAAGTGATCTCTTTTTCCAATAATCTGCCCATAGCTGAGGGTAATACTTCTTCCATACCTACCAAAGTCGGCTGGGAACGGTGAGCAGCAGCAAAAGCATCACAAATATACAAATCTGCTAAAGGAACCAACTTACGAACTATTAGAGTTTTAGCTTGTTCTTCGGGGATTAAATTTAATTTGGTCTCAAAAAGGGTCATTTCTTCGGCCACAAAGCGAACATTCTCCAGCATTAAAATTTGGCTATTCTCTAAATTTCTGATCTTATCTCGAGCTGCTGGCCCACATACATCATCAATATAATTAACTGGCATTCCCAATAATTGAGCAATAACTCTGGAGTGAGGTTCACTAGAAGAATAATTATGGTATTCTATATCACTACCTTGATGAATTAAGATAACTGTTTTTGCTCCTTTTTCACTTAGCTCTTTAAGAGTAGGTAAACTTTTCTTAATTCTGGTTATATCTGTAGGTTCTCTTGTATTAGGATCAAGGGGGGAATTCATATCAAAACGGGCAAGGACTGTCTTACCCGTTAATTTAAAATCATCAAGAGTATACATCCCATTTATCATGTTCCATTATCCCCCTTATTTATTTTAATCCTAAATATTTATTAGTAATTCCAACTGCTTCTAATCTGTCTTTCTGCATTTCTAAACTTGCCCTAATACCATCCATAGTTTCGGGGATAACTACTGCTTCTTGCGGTATATTAATAGCAAACATAATATCATTTCCGGAAGGAACTATCGTTTCTTCCCAAACTGCAATTTCATACATATCACCACGAGGATTACCTAAGTCTCGGGCATATTTAAATAAAGAGGCATTACCTAAAAAGCCATCTTCGATTTTTACTACTCTAATCCTAGGATGTTTATTAAAATGTTCGAGTATTTCTTCTTTAGTAATTTCTTTCTTAGGTGTTGCCACTATGGTAATAATATGGCCATGAGTTACTGGCGTATGGACTAATATGCCGGTTGCTTTAACGTGAGGCATAATGGTCATCAAGTCTACCGCTTGGTGATTAGGTGCTTTTGCTACCTGCAAAGCATTGGTTAATCCTCTGTGATAATCTCCGGGATCCGCCACCCTTCTAATAATGGTAATGGCTATTTTTTCTAAGCCGACAACTCTATCTAAACAATCTACTGCTCTTATTAATCCGGTAGTATTACAGGAAGTTAATTTTAGGAATTGCTTACCTAATCCTTTTTCGTAATTGGCATATCCATGAAAAAAAACATCAGCAACTTCGTTCTTTTCTCCTCCCTGGAATATTGCTTTAAGACCATACTTTTTATAGATTTCTTTATTCTTTTGCCCAATTCCAGCACTGGTAGCATCTAAAACGATATCTACTTTTTTAAGAAGATCATCCAATGTTCCGGTAACTGGAATACCAGCATCTTCAATAAGAGGAATATTATTAGCTATTGCGCAATATAAATCATAAGGCATTCCTTTTTCTTTCAAGGCTCTTAAAGCTAAAGTAGGGGCCACATCAGCAATTCCTACTAATTCCATATCTTCTTGTCTAGCTACTCCATCAGCTAAACGCTGTCCGATAGTTCCATAACCTACAACCGTAACTTTTGGTTTTGTCATTTTAAATTTTCTCCTTTATAAATTATTACTCTTTAAAAAAATATCAAATTACTTTTCTTATATTATAACTTTGTCACACAACTTTAGTAAGTCATAAAAAATTATTTGTCGTAAAAAATTGCAAAATGACTTCTATTTTTATAGTCAAATTATTATATTATATTTTTTCTTTACTTTTTCATTTTTAATACCTTTTTCACTTTCTTTACAATACTATTTGCAGTTAGCTCAAATCTTTCTTTGAGATAATTGTCAAATTTATCGAGATATAAGGCATTTGATAATTATAATAATTTCAATTATATATCATTGTATTTACTTTTATGGTATTATAACGTTTACACAACTATTGATTTTGTTGGATAAATAAGCCCTAGTATGTCTTTTAGCCCTATCTCCTTAATAAACTCACGCTAGGAGAATCCTCTCGATCTGATATAATATTTATTGTTCCAATCCAACCCATGCTTTTCCATGGCTTTAACAAAACCATTTCTACGGTTAATGCTATAATGGTAGTCCAGCTTTCTATCTAAATGTCCAATCGCTTTTCTTCCAAATTCTATAAGATGTTCTATTACCTCATAAGCCAGAGTTTCATTATCAACAAGTTCAACTCTACGCTGGGATACATTATATTTCCGCTAACGAAAACAAAGGGGATATCTATTTCTGATAGTTTTTCAATATAATCGGTTCTGTTTGAAGCAGGCAGTTTTATTATACCGTCTACTATCTTCATCCTTAAAGTATCAAGGTTCCGTAACTCTAAATCTACGCTATATGAGCAGTTACAAAAGACAACATTTTGCTAAAACTTTGCACATTCAATTCAATTACCTATCCTATTTTAGAGAAGACCATATTCGAACTGTCAGGAAGTATTAAACCAATGGTTTTTGTCTTCTTATTGTGAAGATTTCCCGCTATAATATTTGATTTATAATCTAAATCTTTTATAACTTTCGCAACTTTGACTGTTAATTCAGGACTTACATATCTGGTCTTATTAATTACATGAGAAACAGTTGCAATTGAAACTCCCGCTTTTTTAGTAATTTTCTGTATATCTGACATAATTATTTTCTCTCTCTGAATTTAAATAAATCATTACATAATAGAGTTAGTCGTTTTTTTAATAAATTATTATATTTTTTATAAAAATATTGGGGTAATGAGTAGAACATATCACGAAGCTCCGGCTGCCCATATTTATCGTATTTTCCTATCGGAGCATAGTAATAATAATGAAAAAACATATTTTTGTCTGATATTGATTTTTCATCTTTATAGTATTTATCAATACACTCTTTTGCAAAGCGTGAACCCCTACTGGATTGTTCTTTAGCGTATTCTAATGTTTTTTGCCACCATCTTCCAAATGAAGCAGGACACTCATTAAATAAGGTTTCTGCGAATATTTCCTGAAGAGAGGGTGATATCTTAAAATGAAGATTCCCTTCCGTTGCGTGACTAAATGTTTTCCTCGTCTCAGAAGAAAGATCATCTCCAGAATGACAATCCAGCATAACTCCTGCTTTTTGACAGATACGATAAAAAAGCTGTATCCTCTTCCCCAATTTCTCTAATCCTCCGGGCATTCTGTAGTTTACCCCTTTTTCAACTCCGAAATTAGGGGCTAAATGAGTAACATGGATATTTCTTCTTTGAAACTCTCTTATTAATAACAGGACCTCCTCCGGTCTCGTAAGTATTTCTTTTATTTCATAATTTCCAGGGAATTCATCAATACTTAATTCGAGATCATATCCTTCACCCTTTTTAATTTTGGTAATATATTCGTCTAATTCTTCCAAAGCATCCAAGGCTTCCCAGTATTTTCCTAAAAATCTGTCTAAAATATCTTTATCAATTATTATCTTATCCCCATTATATAAAAAGGTCTTTACATGATACCTGTATAACTTTCCAATTTCTTCTTTACTAAGATTTATTTTTTTTAATGCTTTCTCGCCCCTGCCTTTGAAATTACTCATCATGTATTCATACTTTATAATATTTGAGACATCTATGGTATAAAATGTATAGTACCGGGCTGCATCCAAAATTTTCTTTGCCCGTTTAATCCCTTCATAACAGTCATCAACTCTAATATGATCCGCGTCAGCTCCATATGGCGCTACATCTTTCCGTTTTAAAGCATATAAGACTCCTTCAAGCCAGAGTCCCTCAAAGGTACTGCCAGTATGTCCCTCTTCAATATAACCAAAACTATAAAGGTGTATTAATTTCGGTTTCTCACCATTAAATACATCGCTTAAGAGCCTCAATTCCCTGAGACTATTTTGTATCGTATTTGATGGTTGACCAAGACTCTGCATAGAATCATAAATAGCAGGCCACATGGCCGTAGACATTCTTGTTCCTATTCCCAGTCTTGGAGTAAACCCCAGTGCTCTTGGTCCTCTTTTTTTATCTATTTTTAAAAAGTAATTGTGTAATGTATCAATATCAGCTTTATAAAAAGTTAAACAAGCTTTTTCATTTTTATAACTCCAGAAGGGTTCACCAATTTCATCTTCAATTTTATTATTACTAACAGCTAAAATAGAATGCTGTCTATCCGGATATTCCAATAGCAAATATAAACAAACATTCTTAACACAGGATGATCCTGCATAAAATATGATCTCACCGAACTTAAATTTCTCATATCTTGTATTCAGGTTTTCCTCAATTATCTTTTCCCAGACATCCGGTTCATGCTTAATTATAAGCCCTTTGATTTTTTGAATATCCCATGTTGTAGTATCTAATATTGCTGGATTTATTTGAGGATTTATTAATATCTTACCATATTTTATTTCTCGCATATTTTTACCTTCTTTCTTTTTTTATTTAGACCCATTTTTCACTTCTTTTTCTGAGAAAGCTATTACTCACTATTATAGTAGTATCAGCACTCTTATATAGAAACCCTACGGCCAAGTCCGCGGCACCTTTTCCACTTCTCAAACTTCGCTTGACGCCCTTCGGTCGAATTTTAATCGAGTAGGGAGTAGATGATTAATTCATCTACCCTACCCTCACACCACCGTACGTACCGTTCGGTATACGGCGGTCCACAAAGCACTACAAATTTCACAATAACGATTTGTAAGGCTCATAAGCCCAAGGTTAGCCCAATAGGCATTTGGTAGAGCACTATTTAAGGAGTCACCCGCAATATGCCAGTAAGCAACTGGAGGAACCATCATAAGTTTACCGATGAAGCTGATCCTCAATGGAAACAGGTACTTAATGATTGTGGGGTAAAGGGAAAGTATGCTTTATCTCCACAGGCCAAAGGGAAGATAGAGAGACCCTATAGATGGATTCAGGATAGGTTAGTAAGGGCTTGTTACAGAGAAAGAGTCTCTGATATCAAAAAAGCACAATTAGTCTTAAATAGCCTTATCCAAAAATATAATTACCAATGGATTCATTCTACTACCGGAGAAATACCTTATATTAGATTTCAAAGAGCATTAAAGGAAAATAAATCCTTATTTAGAGAATTTAGGATAAGACCACCATATAAATCAATAAAAGACATCTTCTGTTTAAGGGCAGATAGAATGGTAAATTCTTACCGTAAAGTCTCTATAAATAATTTAGAATTAAGAGTACCTAGTGCACCACTACATGAAAGGATACAACTTCGTCTTATCCCAGATAAAGAATCCGGTTTAACAGAAATAAGATTCTGGCATGAAGATGATCTTTTAGGTACAAAAAAAGTTAAAAATTCTGACCTTAATTTAGTGCAGTTTAACTTTTAACTGATAATTTATTTACAGCTAAATAATTGTAAAAAAATAGTATATTTTTGATCCTTAAAGAGTTCACTTTTAAAATGTAATTAACAATTACCTCCTATTTTTTGTTTTATTAACTTGTCTGAGATATAATTAGTATTTAATTTAAACATTAGATTTCTACTAGTATTTTAATGCCATCAAATCCTTCTTTCATCATCTTAAACCCCTTAATAGAGTCTTCAAATGGAAAGATATGTGTTATTATAGATTTACTATCGATCAAGTCATTTTCTAGTAGGATTTTCGCCCGGTAAAAGTCTTCCCAGGTATAAATAAATGTTCCTTTTATAGTTAATTCAGAATATGCTAATTTTTGCAGACTAACTAATGGTTCCTGGGTATAGATAGCTACAACATTAATTTCCCCACCTTTTTTTACTATTTTAAAGGCACTGTTTACTACAGAAGGATATCCAGCAACATCAAAAACCAAATCTGCCCCTTTGGGGCTTATTTTTTTACTTCCTTCTCCACGTCTTCTTTCTGCGGATTAATAATAATAAATCCCAATTTTTTTGCCCTTTTTAATCTCATTTCATTGATTTCACTTACAATAATTTTTGCAGCACCAGCATCTCGAACTACCTGAGCTACCAATAAACCAATTGTTCCTGCACCTAAAACTGCAACAGTATCCCCCAATTTAATATTAGACTTGCTACAGCATTAACAACCACTGCTAACGGCTCTACTAAAGTCATCTTTTTTAGATCGGTAGATGGAGAAAGGGGAATAACCTTATCACTTAATACCTTTACATACTCAGCAAAAGCTCCATTTTCATCTATCCCGTAGAGACTTATTTTATTACATAAATTATATTTGCCTTCTTTACAATAATCACAACGATGACAATTAATTAAAGGTTCAACTACTACCTTATCTCCAATACTTAAATTCGAATTAACCTCGTCCATCTCAACAATTTCTCACGTAAATTCATGTCCTAATATAACTCCTGATTTAGCCCGCGGATGTTTCCCTTTCCATATTGTGATATCAGAGCCACATATCCCACAATATTTTACCTTTATTAACACTTCACCAGATTTTAGCTGTGGTTTTGGTTTCTCCTCTATTTTTAATTCATTCGGCCCTCTATACATTAAACATATTTTTTAAAACTTTTTTAGACGTTCTCTTCCACCAATCCTTATCTCTATCTGATTTTTACAATACTAGGAAAATTCATCATTTATTATGTGAATATCCGTTCCACAAATCCCCGCAGCTTTTACCCTAACTTTAACCTCCTCCGGTTCAGTTATGGGTTCCGGAATATCACGAAACTCAACATTCCCAATTCCTCGTGCAGTTTTCATTAATTCTTGTATCATTTTTTTATTAGTCAAATTATTTAAACTTTATACAACTTATAGTTATACAAGAAGACCTTCTGGAAATTCCAAACAATATTTTATCCGCTTTAAAAAGGTTGCCGCCATTGCCCCATCAATCAAGCGATGATCAACTGAAAGAGTAATCTTCATTAGAGAACGAATTTCTATTTTCTCTACTCCTTCCTCCCCAGTTACAACAGTAGGCATTTTTTTAATCCCTCCAACTGCTAAAATGGCTGCTTCAGGAGGATTTATAATAGCAGTAAAGCTTTCTATCCCAAACATACCCAAATTAGATATAGTAAAAGTTCCTCCTCTGTAATCTTCAGGCAATAACTTTCTCTCTCGAGCTAATTTAATTAGCCTCTTTGGCTCTTTGGCTAAGATAGATAAACTTTTTTCATTAGCATTTTTTATCACTGGGACAATAAGACCTCCTTCTAAGGCTACTGCTACTCCAATATTAATGTCTTTATGATAAACAATTTCTTCACCAACCAAAGAACAATTAATATTAGGCTGTTCGGTTAATACCTTAGCTACTGTAAAAACTAAAAAGTCATTAATGGAAATTCTTTCTTCGCTGTCTTGGTTAAATCTATTGAGCAAATCTATAACCTTGGACATATCTATAGAAACAGTAAAGTAAATATGGGGAGCAGTAAATTTGCTTTGAGAAAGTCTATCGCCAATTACTTTTCGCATCCCAGCATAAGGGATTCTTTTCTTGGTTTTATTTACTTCCTCACTCTTTGCTAATATTTCTTGAAGATCTCTCTTTATTACCTTTTCACCCACACCAGTCCCCTTAACGGTCCCTAAATCTAACCCTACTTTTTTGGCTATTTTTTGAGCAACTGGGCTTACTTTCACTCGATGATTTTGATAATAAGATATTATATCTTTCTCGATTATTGCTCCTCCTGGGCCACTTCCTTTTACTAACTGCACTTCCACTCCTAATTCTTTTGCTTTTCTTTGAGCCCTAGGAGAAATTTTTTTAAACTCTCGTTTTTCTTTTTCTGGTTCTAATTCCTGCTCTTTTTCTATCACTGATGAGGCCTTCCTATTTTCTCTAAATTTTTCCTTCTCTACTATTTCAGTTTTTCCTAACTTTTGATAAGCCTCATTAATCATTTTATCAATATCTTCCTTTTCGTCTCCTATAATTGCAATAGGCAGGGTTACAGGAACTTCCTCACCTTCAGCTACCAATATCTTTCTCAAGACGCCAGAAGTTTGAGCTTCCACTTCCATAATAGTTTTATCAGTTTCAATTTCAAAAAGCACTTCTTGCTCTTCAATAAAATCCCCTTCTCTCTTTCTCCACTTCAATAAAGTTCCTTTGTCCATATTAAAGCCTAATTTAGGCATTATTACATATTCTGCCATCTATCTACACCTCCCCTCCTATTACCATTTTTTTTACTTTCTGATAGATCTTCTTTTCATCGGGAACAATAGGGAATTCCAAAGCGGGACTAAAAGGTAAAGGAAGATTGGCTGTAGTTAAACGTTCAATTGGTGTATCTAAATAATAAAAGATATCTTTTAGTATTGACATGGCAATTTCTCCAGCTACCCCGCAACGTTCATATCCTTCATCCACAACAAGCAATCTTCCGGTCTTTTTTACCGACTTAACTATAGTATCTTTATCCAAAGGAACTAAAGTCCGAGGGTCAATTATCTCTGCATTTATCCCTTCTTTAGTTAATTCTTCTGCTGCCTGAAGAGCCTTAAGAGCTTGATTTGAAGTCCCCACAATAGTAATATCTTTCCCCTCTTTTAAGATATTAGCCACTCCAAAAGGTATGGTGTACTCTTCTTCAGGTACTTCATAGGTTTTATTGTATTCCATCTTATGTTCAAAGAAAATAACTGGATTATTATCCCGTATTGCTGTCTTTAATAAACCTTTAGCCTCAGAAGCTGAAGATGGCATTACTACTTTTAGACCAGGAATATGACAAACTAATGCTTGTAAGCTTTGAGAATGTTGTGCGGCAGAAGAACGTCCTCCGCCTAAGGTAGTACGTATAGTTAATGGTACTATTGCTTGACCTCCCGACATATAACGGATTTTGGCTACCTGATTGGCTATTTGATCCATTGCTAACATTATAAAATCACTAAACATAATCTCAACAATAGGTCTTAATCCCGTTAGTGCAGCTCCCAAACCTAAACCGGTAAAACTATTCTCTGAGATAGGGGTATCCTTAACCCTCCATTCTCCATATTTTTCATATAATCCTACAGTAGCCTTAAAGTTTCCCCCTAATATCCCCACATCTTCTCCTAATAAAATAATATTCTTATCCCTTTGCATTTCTTCATCAATAGCCTCACTTATTGCTTGGGCATAGGTAATTTTTTTTATTTTCATCTTGCTTCAATTCCTTTCTCTTCAACAAAAAGATCTTCGTATGCTTCTTTCTTATCAGGATAAGGACTTTGGATAGCAAAATCCGCAGCTTTCTTAATCATTTTCTTAGTATCTTTTTCAATTAAACTTAATTCTTCTTCTGATGAAATTTTCTCTTTTATCAATCGCTCACGAAAGGTTTTAATAGGACATCGCTCTTTCCATTCCTCAATTTCTTTTTCTAAACGATAGACTCGGCCAGGATCGCCTACATGATGTCCTTTAAAACGATATGTTTTGCATTCTATTAAAGATGGACCTTCACCCCGTCTTGCTCGATCTGTAGCTTCCTTGGTAACTCTATAAACCTCCAATACATCATTACCATCCACTACTACTCCAGGAATATCATATGCTAAAGCTCGAGTAGCTATGTCTTTTGTATTAGTTATTTTTCGTATGTCAACCGAAATCCCGTATAAATTGTTTTCACAAACATAAATAACTGGTAACTTCCAAGCAGCAGCCATATTTATGCTTTCATGAAAAGTCCCCTGATTAGAGGCAGCGTCACCAAAGAAAGCTACTGTTACCTGATTAGTCCCTCTTACTTTGGCACTATAGGCAGAACCGGTAGCAATAGGTATTCCTGCGCCAACTATACCATCAGCACCTAAAATTCCCTTGCTAACATCCATGATATGCATAGAGCCACCTTTGCCTTTACAATAGCCAGTCTCCTTACCTAAAACTTCAGCCATCATTCTCTTTAAATCTGCCCCTTGAGCAATTAGGTGACCGTGACCACGATGGGTACTAATAGCAAAATCACCCTCGGTTAAATTAGCACATGTGCCTACTGCTATCGCCTCTTCACCAATATAGAGGTGTGCTAAGCCAGGCATAAGTCCTTTAGAATAAAGATCAGTTATCTTATTTTCAAAATACCTAATTTTTAGCATACTTTGATATATTCTTAAAATTTTATCTTTATCTATGCCATAGCTTTTTATCGGTTTAAATTTATTTTCCATAATTTCTATTTCTTAAACTCCTTTCTTCTCTTTGTAATCTAATAGAAAGCAGATGACTACTTCATCAACCGTCCTCTTATAATACTTGTACCTTAAGTGAATTAAGGAAAAATATTTCATCCCCACTTTTACAAGTAGGAAGTTCCCACTAGATTATCATAAATTTTCATGCCATTAATATTCCTCCGTTTACATCTAAAACTGCCCCAGTAATAAATGCTGCGTCATTAGATGCTAAATATAAAATTGCAGAGGCTACTTCTTCAGGTTTTCCAAACCTTCCTAAAGGTATTTTATCAATAAACATTTTCCTCTCTTTATCATTCCAAACGCTAACCATCTTTGTATCAATTTGCCCAGGAGAAATACAATTAGCAGTAATATTATATTTTGCTCCATATTTTGCCATTGTTTTTGTTAAAGCAAATACGCCCCCTTTCGATGCAGCATAGTCTGCTCCTGATAAAACTCCTCCTATCTCGCCAGCTATTGAACCAATATTTATAATCCGGCCATACTGTTTCTTTTTCATCTCTCTCATAACTCTTTGCCCAATCAAAAAAGTACCTTTTAAATTTACATTAATTACATGATCCCAATTTTCCTCTTTTAAATTTAAAAAATCCTCACCAAAATAATCTATTCCAGCACAATTAACCAAAATATCTATTTTCTTAAATTCTTCTATAACTTCCAAAACAATCCTATTTACTTGATCCTTTTTACTAACATCAAGTCTTTTCGCTTGAATTTGCCCATTATAATTAATGTCTAAAAACTTCTTTAATTTTTTAACTCCTTTCAAATCTAAATCAGCAATTATTACATTCGCATTATTTTCTGCTAATTGAATTGCTGTTGCCCTACCTATGCCACCGCCAGCACCAGTTACCATTGCTACCCTATCCTTAAAATTCATTAATTTACCTCCTTTTTTAATTACAATTTTTAAATCAACTAATTCGCTTATAACTCTTTCGGACTAATAAACCCTTCAATATGAGGCATCGATACTTTTTTAATAAATCAATTCGTAGGGTTTTAATTCTAGATAGAATATTTACCCCATCTTACTAGGATATATAAATCATCAATAACAAGCTAAATTAATCTGGTTTTCTTCGAACGCCTCAATCACACACTACTTTTTTAGAACACTGGAATATTTCGTTTTAAGGATTTAAAAGTATTTTTATTCCTTTCTTTGATTCCATAAGTTCAAATCCTTTTTCCCACTGATTTAAGGGTAATTGATGTGAAATTAATTGCTTAGTTTTTACCAAACCTCTTGACAAAAGTGTCATTGCAGTATTCCAGGCACTCCAAGTATGAGCAAATGTACCATAAAATTGTATTTCCTTATACACTATTTCATCAATTGGGAATTTTATTGAATTTCCCATTAACCCTATTTGAGTAAATCTTCCACCTTTTCTTAATAGTGATATCCCAGTATTAACTCCGGCTTCAACCCCCGAACATTCTAATGCTACATCGAAAATATACTTATCCTTTTTTCGTGTTAATTCCCTTACTTCGGTATCCAACATTATTTTATCAGCACCTAATCTCTTAGCTAATTCTAATCGCTCTTTATCAGCAATTGTTCCAACGACAACCACATATCCTCCAGAAATCTTAGCTAATTGAGTTGAAATTAAACCCATAGGTCCGGGTCCAGTAATTAAAACCATCTCTCCCACTGAAACTTGAGTCATTTCTAATACTGCATGGATACAACAAGAAAGTGGTTCAGATAATGCACCAGCAGCATAACTAATATTAGATGGGAGGTGAAAAATATTCTTTTCAGGGACAATAATATACTTTGCAAATGCTCCATTTTCTCCGCTTCCAATTGATACTCGTTCTAAACAAAGGTTATCTCTTCCTGTATTACAATAAATACAATGCCCACATGTAACCATATAAGTTCGGGCACTAATTTTATCCCCTACTTTACAGCTCTGAACGCCTTCGCCACATTCAACTACTTCACCTGAAAATTCATGTCCTAACACGACTGGAGGATTATTAGGATATTCATTTTTAAATATATGAATATCGGTGCCACAAATTCCTGCTGCTTTTACCAAAACCTTAACCTGTTCTGAACCAGGTTCTGGTTCATCAATATTCTGTATCTCTACATTACCATATCCTAAAGCTGTTTTTACTAAAGCTTGCATGCACTTTCTCCTTTATTGGCTGTATTCAAATTATAATAAAATTTCCTCTATCTATTTAAACCTTTTAATAGTTGGTTTCTGTAATATTTCTTAGAAATTCCCTTATAATTATAATTTATTTTTCAATATTTATTTTCTATTCTTCTCTACTTAAAAATAATCTTACTTTTTCTACTTGTTGAGAAAAAGGTTTTTGGTCTTTTCTATGCCGTGTTCTTTATTCATCATTTTATATTTCGATATACCCAAACGACAATAAAGATTGATACTACACTTTCGGTCAAAGTTTGTTTTGTAGGTATTTTCGAGTTTGTACAATGTTCTGTTCCATATGCTGATCAATCCTTTCAGGCCCCCAAGGAGTTTACGATGCCGGTTTTTAGCCCAGTCTTTACCATCTTAACTGTAGCGTTTTAACCATTTGAAAAACCATGTTTTACCTTTACCCAGTCTCTTTTAGATCTTTCTGGGAGATTCACCGTTTTCATATTTTAAAATAGCATATTTTCTTAATTGTTCTTCGTTCTATACTGACCTCCTTTTTAAGATCAGTATAGAACGTTTCAATCAATTAATTTTCGATGTGTCAATACAAGTTGTCATTAAGATTCGCGGTGTTATGATATTTTTCAAATAAGCTCTAAATACACTATCGTGTATATTATTTTTACTTTACTGGTAAATAAGCAATCCCTAAATTATATGAAAAATTCTTTTGTGATCAAAGAAGAATAGTTGATTGTTTTTCAGCATAATGTATTCAAGAAGCAAAAACAGAGAAATCAGCTTTACCAGGTTGACTTTACTATTTTAACCATTTTAAAGAAACTATACCTAACTGACTAGAATAAAAAATGAATCAAAATAGTTAATAAATCATATTTTTATCTAATCAAATTATATTATACCTTCATGATTTAATTTTTTAATAGCTTGCTTGAATATTTTAATAAATTCCTTAATAACTCTCTGTATGTTCTCCTAATAAAGGAGCTGAACTCTCCTATTGATCCGAACTTTTCGATAATTTAATAGGAGTATTTGCAATTTCTACTTTCCCTGCTTTTGAATATTCCATTTCGATAATCATATCTCATAAATTAATGTTGGGATCTTCTATAATTTTATCCATTGTATTCACTTCTGCTATTGGTACTCCAGCCTCTATTAAAAGATCAGCTATCTTTCTAGATGTTTTCTCTTTAGTCCACTTAGTTAAAATTGGTTTAAATTTATGATAATTCTGACTTCGTTTATCATTGGTAGAAAAACGGAAATCTTCAATTAATTTCTTTTTATTAATAATTTTACAAAATCGGTGCCAGAGAGAATTATTTCCTACACCAATGACCACCCATCCATCTTTGGCCTCAAAGACACCAAAAGGAGCAATAGAAGGATGACGACTGCCGATCTAGGTCATTCTCTCTATAAGCTCTTATGGCTAAATCCATAAATAGAAGTATAGATTATTTTTGGGTTAATTTCTTTTAATGTTTCATACCTAATCCTAATTTACCCATTGTATTCGGTCGATAATTTTCAGTCACTATACCAGATTTCTTTAGTAATTCTTTTAATATTTCTTTTCATGTATTTCCTTTTAAACTAAATGTGATGCTTCTTTTATTTCTATTAATACTCATAAAATAAGCACTTTCTCCGTGAATAAATGGACCAAATTCTCGGGAATCATCTCCTTTACCAGACCTCTCTATTTTGATAACTTCAGCCACTAAATCCACTAATTGCATGGTACAGGTAGCATAGCTAAAACATGACCTAAATCCAAAATTCTAATTCCTTCTAATGGTTTTTTTGTCGGTAATAACTTCCTTTTAAAATAATTATGGACAAACGAAAATTCCTTAACAGAATTATAATCCTAATTCCTTTATTTTTTTCTCCGTGGGAATTCCATTATCATCCCAATTTCTTAATTGGTAATATTCTTTTAACATTTTATCTAATTCTGGTAATACACCTGCTGCAAATCCACCATTACGTGCCATCTCGAGCAATCGAGACGGGATCGTATCATCCTTCCTATTAATTCCTAATCGAATATTATACATTCTCTTGAGATTATGTAATCTCTCTCCTATAATAAGCAATTCGTCTGGGGTTAAGTTCCAACCGGTTACATAATTTAACCATTCTGTCACTTTGGTTGGTCCTACCCTGCCAAATAGTAAAAATTTACAAAGCCCTAGAGCATTTAGAACATTCATATAATTTTGTAGTTTAATTACTAACTCTGCTTTGCCAACAGAAGTATGGGGATTTAATATATTATCTTCTCCCGTACCCTAAATCTTCTAAGGAATACCAGATTCAACTGCATAACTCAAAGACTCTAAATGACATCCTCCTCTATTAGCTGTGGCATAACTTAGGGCCATTCCAGTGTAAGCACGCGGATCATGCATAGGTAATTCTAAACCTTTTACATGAATTGCAAAGCGTTCCGTGTCTTTGCCAATTCTTCTGGATATTTTTCTTACGCCCATTCCTGCTAATCGCCCAAGTCCCTTATTTTCTGCAACTTGATGGATAATATCAATAAGTAATTTGGGGCTACCCCACTTGAGTTGCTGGTTATTAATTCCTTTTATTTTTAAAAAGCCTTTTTCGGCAGCCTCAATTAAAAAAGCAATACTTACCCCTAAAGATATTGTATCTATCCCGTATCGATTGCATAGATCATTTGCAGTAACAATACTATCCAAATCTTCATTTAAAATTAATGAACCTAATGCACTCAAAGTTTCATATTCTGGCCCATGAACAATAAAAGGTTCCTTCTTTATTTTTACCTGTTTACCACAAGCAATAGGACAATAATAACAAGCGTAATTTTTTGAAAATATAGTATCTTTAATAACCTGTCCGGTAATCTTCTTAGCCCCTTCCCATCTACCCTGAGAAAAATTTCTAATCGGAAGGTCTCCAATGTATTCTCTTGCAACAACAGCGCCTCCTGTTCCCAATTTATTTAAGCCCTCGGTATACTTTTTAATATCCGGAATTGCTAACTTGACAGACTTTTTCAAATTAGCCAAATTATCAATTGAACCTCTTAAAAAACCCTTTTCTATAATTACAGCCTTAAGGTTTTTAGCCCCCATTACTGCACCTAATCCACCCCTCCCTGCTAATCGAGAATGAGGAGCATCGAAAACAATAGAGGAAATATTAACCAGTTTTTCGCCAGCCTGTCCAATTGAAGCAATTCTATTATTTTCCCCATATTTTTGTTTGATTATTTTCGTGGTCTTATAAGTATCCAAACCCCAAAGTTCTTGACTATTTTCTATCTTAATACCTTCGCTGGATACTCTTAAATAAACAGGCCTTTCAGCTTTACCAGTTATAAATATACCTTCATATCCCTGTTTCTTTAGTTCTAATCCCCAATAGCCTCCAACAGTTGCTTCGCTCCATATGCCGGTTAAAGGGGATCGGGCACATACTGATACCTTACTTGCCGTTGGTATCGGAGTCCCGGTTAAAAGCCCAGTAAAAAATAGTATCGGATTATCTGGATGAAGGGGGTGCAAATTTTTATTTTCATTTTTATAAAGAAACCAGGAAGAAATTCCACTCCCTCCCAGATATTTTTTAAAAACCTCTTCAGACGATTTTCTGATTTTGATCTTTGTTTTCGTTAAATTAACATAAATTATTTTCCTTTGTCTATTCTCCATTCTTATGAACCTTTCCTCATACCAACTAATATGTCAAACATTTGTAATCGATGTTAGTGTAAACTCTAGTAGGATAGTTAGAAGAAAAATATTATATATTAATAATACTTTCTTTTTAATGATTTGTATTTTTTAGAATTTATGATAATCTTTTCAGAATATAAGCACTAAAATGAATTAATTCAATTTAATTTCCATTTTTAAGATAATAAAAATATAATAAGTTAAAGATATAAATTATTTAACTCAATTAATTCTTTATAATAATTGTACTAATTTATTATATTCCCTCGGGTAAAAAAATAATTTTTTTCGTTTGTATTTGCCCAAGAATAAAGCGTGTGTACCTTTTATTTTCCAAAAATTATATTAGGTAAAAATAGACTAAATTGTGGGAATAATACAATTAATATCAATACAACCAAAAGAGGAATAATGAAAATGAACGTGCTTCGTGCGACATATTCAACTGAAACTTTGGCTACACCACTTAATACAAATAAAACTGTACCAAAAGGCGGAGTTAATAGCCCAATCATTAGATTTAATATCATCATTACTCCAAATTGAACCGGGTCAATTCCCAGTGCTTCAATTATGGGTAAAAAAACGGGGACTAAAATATTAACCGCAGCCACTGTCTCCATAAACATGCCTACAATAAGTAATAGAATATTGATTGAAAATAAAACTAAATAATAATTATCTGTAATACCCAGGATAAAAGAGGCAATGGTCTGTGGAACTTGCTCTTTTGCTAGAATCCAGGCAAATAAAGTCGCAGACACAACAATAAACATAACCTGTATTGTAGTAATCATCGATGCTTTGACTGCTTTATAAACTCCTCTCAAGTCCATATCTCGATAGACGATAATACCTAACACCAAAGCGTACAGAGAAGCAATAGCCGCTGCTTCAGTTGGTGTAAATATCCCAAAAAATATTCCTCCCAATATAATAGCTGGAGTCAATAAGGGGAAAAATGCCCTTTTTAAGGCGATAATAATTTCTTTAAAACTTGCTCTTTTTTCTACCGGTAATTTATATTTATCAGCTAAAATATAAATCAATACCATTAAACTTAATCCCATTATTAAACCAGGAATTATCCCGGCTGCGAACATTCTTCCGATTGATGTAGAAGCAACAACACTATATATAACAACAATCATACTTGGAGGAATAATTGGTCCTATTGTTGAAGAAGCAGCAGTAATACCAATAGTTAGAGAATCATTATAGCTTGCTTTCCTCATAGCGGAAATTTCTATAGCACCTAGGCCACCAGCATCCGCGATTGCCGCTCCTGACATTCCTGCAAATATAATACTAGCAATAACATTAACATGACCTAAACCGCCCTTGATATGACCAACCACTTTGTTTGCAAAGTCAAATATTCTCTGAGTTACTCCTGACGTATTCATCAAATTACCGGCAAAAATAAAAAAGGGGATAGCAAGCAATGGAAAGGAATTCGCTCCTCCAACCATTATTTGAATTGCTGCAAAACTAGGAATTTCACCTTCAATAAATATATAAATAAGTGAAGGTATCCCCAATGCTAAAGCAATTGGTATTCCAATTGTTAACAAGAAGAATAGAAACAAAATTAAAAACCATATCATTTTTAAATTAACTCCTCTTACTATTTTATTTGGTTAAATAACTTCTTATATTCCGTAATTGTTTCATGAATTTCTCTTAATAAATAAAACAGCCCGCCTACGGGAACTGAGATATACAAATAAAATTGGGAGAGCTGCATTGCCTGGGATTTAAAGCGGATCGACTTATTTGCTAGTAGATTGCCTAAATAAATTAAACAAACTAAAAAAGCAATGATTAAAATTTTTTTAAAGACCCACATGATTTTTTGCATCCAGTTAGGTGCTTTGTTATTTATAAAATTAAAAAATATCTCGATCTTTATGTGTTCATTCTCTTTTCTTACAAATGCTGCCCCAAAAAAGGTGAGCCATACAAAGGTATAACGAATTAATTCGATATTCCAAGAAAATGAAAACTGCAAAACATACCTGGTAAAAATCTGCATAGCCATTAAAGTAAAAATAAATAAAAACAAAAAGGCAGAAATATACTCTTCAAAGCTATCCCTTACTCTTTTTAATAACATTTTTTTCACCCACCTTTAAAAAAAATCAGGCGCTTTGAAGATGTTTAAATATCTCCAAAGCGCCTGAAAATAAAATTAATCATGTAACAATTTTGATATTACCAAATTTCTTTCCCATTTTATAGATCTTGGATACGGCTATGTAAATCTCCTCCATAACGAATCCACCATTTTTTGAATTTATCAGGCATTGATGCAGTTTTTTCTTTAAATGCCTCTATATCAGGTTCAATAACGGTGAGTCCATTATCTTCAAAGAATTGAACTAAATCCTTATCATCTTTTTCTAATAATTCAACAATATATTCAGAAGCCTGATTAAACGCATCTAAAATAATTTCTTGGTTTTCCTTGGTTAAGCCATTGAATTTATCGCCATTCATCAAGTAGAAACAGCAATTCGTTACATGGGCAGTTAAACTAATATTCTTTGCAACTTCATAGAATTTCATGTTTTGAAAAGCAGACAATGGATTCTCTAATCCATCAACAACACCCTGTTGAAGGGCCATGTAAGCTTCACCATAAGCAATTGGAGTAGGATTTGCACCCATTGCCTTGCCATATTCAACACAAACCTGTTGTTCGGGAACTCTTAATTTAAAACCCTGTAAATCTTCAGGTGTACGAATTACTTTATTTCCAATCAAATGACGAACTCCCCAAGCAGAAACACCGATCGCCTTAACATTAAATTCCTTTTCTAAATCATCAAACATTTTTTGACCAATATCGCTCTTTGCAAATCTTAAAACATGCTGGAGACTACTAAAAGTATAAGGCATTTCGGCTACATAAATAGGTTTAAATAGGTTCCCAATTTGACCGGCACCAGATACACACATATCAATAGAACCAAAAATAACAGCTTCGGTAATCTGTTCTTCAGTACCAAGCTGAGAAGCTGGGAATACTATTATTTCAATTTCGCCTTCTGTTTTTTCTTTCACTATATCAGCAGCCATATGAGCACCTTTATCCCAAGGATGTCCAGGATTATAAACATGGGCTAATTTAAAAGTAGTTTTGGCAAAAGCAAATGATGATAGAGTTACTACTAAAAGAACAATTAAGACTAAAATTATAAATTTTCTCATTACTTTAATTTCCTCCTTCAAATATTTTAATTTTTTTGAGTTTATACTTTATCATTAAAATCTCTATTGCCATATACCACCTCCTATTATTTTAATTGTTTGATATCAACCTGGCATTATTATATTAGTAGCTTTGTTCTCATATTATAATACTATTCTTAGTTATAATACTATTCTTAGTTATAATACTATTCTTAGTTATAATACTATTCTTATTTAATATTTATCTTTAGTCTGAGTAATCCATTCCAATTTGTTTTCCCAATTTACGACAATTATCATAAATAATTGTTTTCTTCTAATTTGACCTTTTTTATTTTAATTTGAAAGAAAGGTTGAAATAAAAAATAATCTATTCAACAGGGTATAATATTATTTTTATTCCTTCTTTCTTTTCAAATTTTTCAAATCCTTTTTTCCATTCCGTAATGGGCAATTTATCAGTTACTAACGGCCTTGCTTGTATCCTCCCCTGCTTTAGAAGATTGAGCGCACGTTCCCAAGATTTCCAATTATGACTTATAAATCCTGTTACCTTCAATTCTTTGTAAGCAATTTGCTCAAAATCTATATTAATAGTTTTTCCAAAAAGGCCCATTTGCGTATACTGTCCTCTTTTTCTGACTAATTTTAAACCTAATGATGCAGCAGGAGAAGCTCCTGAACATTCTAATACAACATCTGCTCCATACCCTTTGCTTATTTTCTTAATAATTTTTTCGAGGTTTTCTTCTTCAATATTTATTACCATATCTGCCCCTAATTCTTTGGATAAAGAAAGCCTTTCTTTATCTGCTGAAAGACCCACTATGACAACAAATCCACCAGCTAATTTACTTAATTGTAAAGCAAAGAGACCTATCGCTCCTGGTCCTGCAATAACAACAATATCCCCTGCCAAGATATCCGTTTGTTCAAGAGCTCCATGGACCGCACAGGAAATAGGCTCACACAAAGCCCCTGAAATAAAATCTACATTATCAGGAAGAAAATGAACTATTTCTTTTCTAACCACACAATATTTAGTAAATGCCCCATTTAATCCATAACCCAAACCTAATCGCTCTGGACATAAATTATAATTTCCTGTTTTACAATAAAGACATTTCCCGCAAATTTTAGCGGCTGTTTCTGCTGTTACCCGATCTCCTATTTTAAATTCAGTTACATTGTCTCCGACCTCTGTAATTATACCGCAAAATTCATGACCTAAAATTACGGGGGGGTTACTTTTGAATTCCTCATGATAAATATGAATATCTGTACCACAAATACCTGCTGCTTTAACTTCTATTTTAACTTCATTGCTTCCTGTTATAGGTTCATCAACTTCTTGAATTTCAATATTTCCTTCACCTTTTTTAAATTTAACTACTGCTTTCAATGTTGACCTCCCTATAAATAATTTGTTTGTTTTAAAAATTAATATTACTATTAATTGTTTATGCATTATAGTTCGATAAATCTATCTTTTCGAAAAATAATTATAATAAGATTCTAGATAATCTATTTTTTAATTAATTTTTTGGCTTCTATTACAATATTTTCAGAAGTTAAGCCATATTTAAAAAGCAAGTCTTTCAAAGACCCCGACTCTCCAAAAGTATCCTCTATACCTATTCTTTTTATTAATGCTGGTTCACTTTCGCTTAAGACTTCTGCAACTGCACCTCCAAGACCTCCGATAATGCTATGATTTTCAACTGTAACTATATGTCCTGTTTCTATAGAAGCCTTCAATAATATGTTCTTATCTATTGGTTTAATAGTATGTAAATGAATTAATCTAACATCTATTCCCTTGTCAACCAATATATCTGTTGCAGTTAAAGCTTCTGGGGTCATCATTCCCGTTGAGACAATGGTTACATCTTTTCCCTCTCGTAAGGTAACTCCTTTATTCCACTCGAATTTATAATTCTTATCAAAAATAATGGGGGTATCACAACGAATACAACGCAGGTATACAGGTCCATTATATTCAACACATGATTTGACTGCTTGCTTCATCTCTATAGCGTCTGCAGGAACAATAATAGTCATATTTGGTATAGCTCTCATAATGGCAATGTCTTCAAAGGCCTGATGAGTTGCGCCAGCCTTCCCGGTAGGAATTCCTCCATAAGATCCTACTATTTTAACGTTAAGTTTGGGATAAGCTATGGAGATGCTTACTTGGTCACAGGCTCTCTTGGTGGCAAAAACTGCAAAAGTAACCGCAAAAGGAACAATTTTTTGAGTAGAGGCCATACCTGCTGCAACTCCCATCATATTTTGTTCGGCTATGCCCATTTCAAAAAATCTTTCCGGAAAAGCTTCTCTAAAAATAGATGTTTTAGTTGAAGTCGCAACATCCGCATCTAAAACCACTATATCTTTTCTTTCTTTTGCTATTTCTACCAATGCTTCACCAAAGGCAATTCTTGTAGCTATTACATTATTATTCATAACTAAAATCCCTTCTTGTAAAGACATTCCAATTCCTCTAATGCTTGTTCTGCTTGTTCTTTGGTAGGAGGCAATGCGTGCCATTCAACTTTATTTTCCATAAAAGATACGCCCTTTCCCTTGATTGTATGGGCAACAATTATAGTAGGTTTACCTTCAAATTTAACTGCATTTTCCAATGCTTGTATTATTTCATTTATTCTATGACCATTTATCTCTATTGTATTCCAACCAAACACCTGCCATTTTTCAATTACCGGTTCAATATTCATAATCGTATTGGTTTGTCCGAAAAGTTGCAATTTATTATAATCTAATATAGCTATAAGATTGTCAAGTTTGTAATGAGCAGCTGTCATCGCTGCTTCCCATACTTGTCCTTCTTGTGTTTCTCCATCACCCAAAATAACAAACGTCCGGTAGGTCTTCTTTAAATATCTTGCGGCTAAAGCCATCCCTAACCCCGCAGAAATTCCTTGCCCCAAAGAGCCAGAGGACATATCTACTCCGGGAGTCCTTTTCATATCAGGATGCCCCTGAAGCCTGCTATTAATATGATCAAAAGTTAATAGTTCTTCTTTGGAGAAATACTCTCTCTCAGCCAAAGCAGCATACCAAGCTGCCGATGCGTGACCTTTAGAAAGAACAAACCGGTCTCTATCTTCCCATTCAGGATTTTTAGGGTCAATTTTTAAAATATGAAAATATAAAACAGCCATGATATCCGCTATTGATAAGGCTCCGCCGGTATGGCCTCCTTCTGCATTAGATATCATTTTTATAATGTGCCTTCTAATGATATTTGCTTTTTTTTCTATATTCTTAATTAGTTTTTCTCGAGATTCCACCAGAATTTTCCCTTCTTCATTGATGATAGTACTCTTAAAGCTCATCTCATTATACTAATATAAGCAAATTACGTGCCAACTAAATTACAATATGAATTATTTGCCCAATATTCCTATGTTTTAGTAATTAAATTGGAATTTACAAACAATTGTATCTTTTGTAAAGATATTATTTGTTGCATTATGCTATAGTATTTTGCAACACTTTGCATCTTTAATTAATTGTTTATATTTCTTTTTCCGCCAAAATTAAAAGGCGGAAGGATTATCTATTTCTCTATTTATTGTTAAATAAAAAAATAGATTGTTTGAAAGGGTTCACTAAGACTACAGAGATGTGTAAAAACTTTTTAGAAAGGCTTAATTTTTTAGATGAGACTGTCAAAAAGTCAAAAGATGGTTGTAGCAAGTTTAAAATTGTGAATGTTTGTTCAAAATTTATTTGGAAATTTTATATTTTTTAATTTTTCTATATAAAGTACTTCTATCAATTCCCAATGTTTTAGATGCTTTGGAAATATTCCCTTCGACATCTTTAAGGGCCTTAAGAAGTGCTTCTTTTTCAAGGTCTATTAAGGAGCCAGTTTTATTGTTATCTTTAGAGTTTGGGTTGTTCGCTTTAAAATACTTAATATTTTCGTTTATTGCATCCATAGTGATTTTATGGTTTTTATTCAAAAGTATTGCGCTTTCTACTACATTTTCTAATTCCCTTATGTTGCCAGGCCAATCATAATTGTAAAATAGTTCTAATACTTTTTTATCTACCCCTATTTTATTCCCAGCTTTGCTTCCAATTCGATTATAAAAATGCCTAATCAAAATTGGAATATCGTCTTTCCGTTCTCTTAAAGAAGGAATGTTAATGATAACTGTGTTTAAACGGTAATAAAGATCTTCTCTAAATTTTCCCTCTTTCGCCAATAAAAATAAATCCTGGTTGGATGAAGAAATAATTCTTACGTCAATTGGTATGATTTTATTTCCTCCCACTCTCATTAAATGGTTAGACTCTAATATCCTCAGCAATTTTGGCTGTGCTTCAAGTGGCATACCTTCAATTTCATCAAGAAAAAGTGTCCCTCCTTCTGCCAATTCAAATTTGCCCGGCCTTCCTTCTTTTTTTGCCCCGGTAAATGCTCCTCCCTCATATCCAAACAATTCACTTTCCACTAAATCTCTGGGGATTGCAGCACAGTTAATGGCAATAAAAGGTTTGTTTTTTCTATTGCTATTATTATGAATGGCCTGGGCAAAAATTTCCTTTCCAGTTCCGCTTTCTCCTCGTATTAATATTTTACAAGAGCTAACCGAAGCAACTTTAGCCAAGTCAACCACCTTCATTAATTTCACATTGTTTCCGATTATGTTTGAAAAATTATATCTCGTGTTGGCTCCAATAAAATTACCTACTAATCTGTGCACTTTCTTCATTTCTTTCAATAAGATCATTGCCCCTTGATTTTTTCCTCTATAATCTTCAATTAATTTTGCAGAAAGAAGGCATGGAATTTTTTCTTTATTATCGTGCCTGGTAATAATTACTTGTTTTTCAAGGTACTCTTTCCTATTGTTTAATATGTTAAACAAAGAAAAATTTGCATCGATAACCTTATTTATTGGTTCTCCCATTACATCATCAATTTTTTCGCCTAAAATATTCTCAGCAATTTGATTCAAGTGAGTTATCCCCCCTTGCTCATTTATTACTATTAACCCATCCTCTATAGATTCGATTAATGTTTTGAAGAATTTATTGGAAATATCAAGCTGGTATATCTTTTCTTCCATTTTAAGCGCGCTTTCAATTGCATTAGCAATGCCAACAACCATGCCCAGCGTATGTTTATGCAGCAAATGATAATCCCCCGAAATATTTACGACTCCAATTATGTTGCCAAAAGGACTTTTAATGGGGGCCGCGGAGCAGGTCCAGCTGTGGTGCTCAATATTATAATGTTCGGGTCCTACAATCTGTGCGGGTTCACCGGTAACCAGAACAATTCCCATGCTATTAGTCCCTGCTATCAGTTCAGATCTATTCGCACCTATTACCGAACCAAGTTTTTTGCTTTTGTTTAATGTTTCTTCATCTTCTTTGCCACAAAAACTCTTTAAAAAATATCCATTCTTATCGACTAAATCTACTCTAAATCCCGACCCCTTTATCATTTCGTTAATCAATTTTAAAATAGGTAGTGATACGTCTATTAAGATTTTATTACGCTTTAATAAGGCTTCAATTTCTTGGTTGTTAAGAACTTCTAAATGTCTATTTGAATACGGATCTAATCCCCTTAACCTGCATCTCTTCCATGAATCGGCAATTACAGGACGGATAACTGAGGTATCGATCTCGCCGGTTACAATAAATCTCTTCCAAGCTTTTTTTATTTTATTCATTTTTTGTAAAAAAGATTCTGAAGAAGTCAATGAAACCACCTCACTAATAAATTTTCTATAAATATTCTAATTTTGCACTAATTTTAAGCCTAACTTTAATAGTTAATTACTCAAACTCTTATGAACTCAAGCCGTAATTAATGGCGTTTGTCTTTAGTATTATCTCACTTATTTAAGTGACAATATTCTCCAAACTTCTTTAAATAAGAAATTAATCCCCCACTTTTTAAAATAGATAAAAGTTGAGGAGGATATTTTTCAATTGATATTTTTCTCTCCGGGTTATATAGAGTAATTAAACCATCTTGAAGATTTATCTTTATCAAATCGCCTTGATGAACTTTTTTAATTATATCTGGATATTTTAAAACCGGTAGGCCAATATTTATGGCATTTCGATAAAAGATGCGCCCAAAGGATTCTGCCACTATTGCCTTAATTCCAGCACATAAAATAGCCCGGGGAGCATGCTCCCTACTGGAACCACAGCCAAAATTTTTCCTTCCGACTATTATCCAATCCTCTTCCTCTATCTTTTTAGAAAAATCAGGAATAATATTTTCCATGGCATGTGAAGCAATCTCTTCCGGTGAAGTTAAATAAAGATATCTTCCTGGATAAATTTGGCCTGTATCAATATCATCTCCTACTTTAAAAACTTTTCCTTTTATTATGGATTCAAACATATGAAATATTCCTTTGTCTAAAGATATTTATAATCTTATTCATTTCTACAAATATTCTCGAGGGTCAGTTATTACACCTTTTAAAGCAGAAGCAGATACGGTAGCCGGGGAGGACAAAAATATTTTTGCCTCTGCACTACCCATCCTTCCGTGAAAATTCCTACTGGGAGTAGATATACAAGCCTCCCCTCCTGATAAAACCCCTTCATGAGCACCCAAACAAGGACCACAAGAAGGAGTGGCTAAAGTTGCCCCTGCATCTAATAATGTTTGCATGTAGCCAAGTTCAATACATTTTTGTAATATTTTATGAGAGGCAGGAATTATTAGCAATCTAACAGAAGGGTAAACTCTTTTTCCATTTAAAATTTGAGCTGCTATCTTTATATCATCAATTCTTCCTCCCGTGCAAGTCCCAATTAACGCTTGATGAATTGGTTTTCCCACCGCCTGCGAAACAGAAACGACTTTATCCACTCTATGAGGAAGAGCAACCTGCGGTTCAAGTTCAGAAATATCAAAATCATAAACGAATTCATATTCATCGCTATTTATATTATTTATTCTTTTCACAGATTTAAATTTTTTGTATTTTTTTGGATTTGTATGTGAAATATATTCCATTACTTTTTCATCCGGCCTGATATAAGTAGCTTTTGCCCCCATTTCTACGGACATATTACAAAGGACTAATCTTTCATCTAAAGATAGTTCTTTTACTGCTTCTCCGTCAAACTCTATAGCTTTATATAAAGCTACGTCTGTTCCCAATTGAGAGATAATATAAAGAATAATATCTTTTGCCATTATCCCCTTCCCTATTTTCCCTCTTATATTGATTTTAATGATTTCCGGAACTCTAAACCATATCTCCCCGGTAAGTAAGACAGCAGCCATATCTGTAGCTCCTATCCCCGTTGAAAAAACACCGAAAGCTCCATGTGTAGTAGTATGTGAATCAGTAGCTACCAAAAGCATTCCCGGCCAAACCAAACCTTCTTCCGGCATTACCTGATGACACACTCCTCGATTAATATCAAAAAAATATTTTATTCCTTACTCCAGGGCAAACTTCCGCATTTTCTTTTGATTTTCTGCAGCTTTAATGGTAGGGGCGGGGGCATAATGATCCATAACAAAAGTTATTTTTTGAGGGTCCCATACTTTATCCCCTCCCATCTCTTTAAAAGATAATAGCACCTGTAAATACAAATCATTTATCTCTGCTAAATCTACTTTGGATACAATAAATTCACCAGGTTTAACTTTTTCTCGACCAGCAGCACGAGCTAATATCTGATGTAAAGGATGCATTTAAAATATAAATCTCTCTTTCTTTAAAAGTATTTTTTAAAATAATTCAAAATGAATTCATAATATTTAATTCCAAAACTTTTTAAACTAATTGAGGTACAACTGCATTCCCCGAGGGAAGAATATAGGCCTGAAAATTTTCGCCATATTTTTCTTTAATATATTCTATGGCTTTTGAAATATCCTCCATAGGAATAAAAAATAATTTACGAACTTTGTCTGGGGGCATAGAAGAAATCAAAATCACTTCCACCTCTTTTACTGCTCTGGCTATAGTATAGGCTTTGTGGCCGCCTAAAACAAATTTATTCTTCAGGCGTTTGATTATATCATCGGGAGTATTTGCTTCTTCTATCCATTTTTCAAAAGTGGCCTCTCCGTAACCTTCCGAACATTCCGCCAATAGTATAATTGTTCCTCCGGATTTTACTGCATGGCAAGCATTTTCTAAGGCTTTTTGGGCTTGATAGACATTGATGTCCTTGGGATAACCGCCGGTACTGGCAATGACAATATCTGCTTTATGTTCAATAGGACAAAGGTAGGTTTTTTTACAAACTTCTACACCTTTTAACCATGATTTATACAATCCGCCCGCAACAATTTCAATAATTTCGTGATGTTCATTAGTTACTACATTAATGTTAAAATCTACCCCTACCTTTTCTGCCGCTTCCTGCATCTCTTGGTGAACAGGATTATCTTTAAGATTTCCGGAGCGGGCATTAGGATGAACCATGTTAGAATGATTACCTTCAATAGTCCTTCTTCCGCTTATACCAGGAAGGATAGATTTTCTTCCTCCAGAAAAACCGGCAAAATAATGAGGGACTATTACTCCTGTGGTAATTATAAAATCTATATCCGAGATAATCGGGTCAACCCAGAGTTTATTACCACTTTTCATTTCACCCAAATCTTTTAGGTGGGGATTATCACAGTTATGATTAATAAATTTATAAGCAGAAAAAATATTTTCCCCAAACATTTCCTTTATTTCTTCTTGTGAATTGCTTCGGTGTATTCCTGTTGCGATTATGAAAATAATATTTTCTTTTTTTATTCCTATTTGATGTAATTCATCTAATAAGGGAGGTAAAATTACTTCATAGGGTGTAGGTCTGGTTATATCGTTTACAATGATTAAAATCT
>Ga0209991_10000162_pt1 | contig 29720 bp, 32 predicted proteins | sample ChitaG_FD_183167 | JGI IMG/M metagenome (GOLD analysis project Ga0209991, IMG submission 183167) | Deep subsurface microbial communities from South Pacific Ocean to uncover new lineages of life (NeLLi) - Chile_00310 metaG (SPAdes)... | ecosystem: Environmental > Aquatic > Marine > Oceanic >... | reverse complement strand
CAGCAGCAGGTTGCACGTCGCGACGATCTCCTCTTCGGTGAGCTGATCGCCGGACTCCTCAACCTGGATCAGCCCAGACATCAAGTCGTCGCCGATATTGCGCCGGCGCTCAGCGATCAGCTCACGCAAGTAGTCGCGCAGCCACAAACCGGCCTGCAGACGCTCCTCGACACCGTCACCGGCCGAACCCGTCACCGACACAAAGGGATCCAGCGACTGCGCGAGCAGCGCCGAGGCGGCGCTGAACTCCGGCTCGTCGGCCAGCGGGACGCCCAGGAGGCGACAGATCACCGCGACCGGTAGCGGATACGCCAGCCCCGAGATTGCCTCGAAAGGATCCGAGGCGCTGTCAGCCTCATTGAGCAGCCCGTCGACCAGCCTCGCGATCTCAGGTTCGAGCGCCCTGACCACCTTCGGGAGGAAGGCCTTGCTGACCAGTCGGCGCAGCCTGGTGTGATCCGGCGGGTCAAGGAACAAGAACCCGGGCGGCCCTAACGGGCGTGCTTGGGCGCCGTCGGCGATCAGCCGCTGGGCAGCCGTGGACTTCAACCGGTCGCTGGACGAGGACGGGTGGCGCAACACCTCGTCGCAGTCGGCGAAGGACGAGAACACCGCGAGATTGCTCTCGGGCATGTGTACCGCGCCCTGCTCCCGGATCCTGCGGTAGAGCGGATACGGATCAGCACGGTGAGCAGGATCGAGTATCTGCAGGAGCAGCGACTGCGGATCCGCCGATGTCGTCATCCCTCAATTGTGCACACTTCTTGCCAGACGGCGATCTAGCGGCAAGGGACCAGCTGCGCTGCGGGTGTGCGAATCTAGGTTGAGTAGTAGCGGCCAAGCACGTGCTCGCGCAGCTCGTCGAATCGGCCATCACGTATCGAGTTCCGGATGTCGTCAACCAGTCCGACGATGAAACGCTCGTTGTGGATGGTGCACAGCGTGGAAGCCAGAAGCTCCTTGGCCTTGAACAGGTGGTGCAGGTAGGCGCGGGTGTAATGGGCGCAGGTGTAGCAGTCACACTCGGCGTCCAGTGGTGTGAAGTCGCGGCGGTAGCGCGAGCCCGTGATGTTGTACCGGCCGTTCACCGAATACACCGCCGCGTTGCGGGCAACGCGAGAGGGCGACACGCAGTCGAACGTGTCGGCGCCCGCCTCAACGGCGGCGAACAGGTCATCGGGTTCACCGATGCCAAGCAGGTGACGCGGCTTGTTGTCGGGAAGCTCGCTGCAAACCCAGCCAACGATGGTTGCCAGGTTCTGTTTCTCAAGCGCTCCCCCGATGCCGTACCCATCGAAGCTCAGGCCCTCCGCCGGCCCAGGCCCGTCGCCGATCGTCCGCAGCCCGCGGGCGGCCTCGCGGCGCAAATTTTCGTACTGTGCGCCCTGTACGACGCCGAACAGTGCCTGTGGTGGCTTGCCGGACCGCGGCGACGACAACCGGTGATGCTCAACCAGACAGCGCACCGCCCAGTCGTGCGTGCGCTGCACCGATCTCTCCTGGTAGCCACGGGTATTGACCAGTGTGGTCAGCTCATCGAACGCGAAGGTGACGTCGGCGCCGAGCTGGTGCTGGATACCTATCGACACTTCGGGCGTGAACCGGTGGGTGGATCCGTCCAGGTGCGATCGGAACGTCACACCGTCATCGTCGACCTGGGCGAGCCGTTCCTTACCCTCGGCGATGACGTCGTCGGCCTGGAACCGTTCGGCGTCCATCGCCAGCACCTTGCGGAAACCGGCGCCCAGCGAGAGCACCTGAAACCCTCCGCTGTCGGTAAAGGTCGGCCCCGACCAGTTCATGAATGCGCCCAGGCCCCCGGCTTCAGCGACAATGTCGGGGCCCGGCTGCAGGTACAGATGGTAGGCGTTCGCCAGCAGCGCCTGCGCGCCGAGATCTCTCATGGTCTCGGGAAGCACGGCCTTGACCGTGGCCTGAGTGCCGACGGCGATGAAGGCCGGAGTGTGGATCTCACCGTGCGGAGTCCTTATCACTCCCGTCCGGCCACGCCGCCCCGGGAGTTCAGCTTCGACACGAAAGCTCGGAACACTGAAAAACCTGTCGCCCACGTCGTAGATTCTGCACTGTGATCACACGTTGGGCCCTGAACGCTTTCGTCGCCGCGGCCGCTCTCACCGTCGCCGGGTGCTCGTCACAACCCTCCGACTACCAGCCACCGCCCGGCGGGCTCATCGCAGGGACGGCGCAGATGACGGTCAACGGCCAGGACACCGGCACCACCGACTTGGTGCAGTGCCTCACGGTGGGGCCAATGACCATGATCAAAACCGGCGCCAAGAACGCCGGCGCGTTCGCCATGATCATGACCGAGGATAAACAGGTCGTCCGGATTGTCCGCATCCAGGACATGGGCGGATACACCGGGAGCTACAACTCCGGGCTGGGCGGCGAGGCGGACGTATCGATGAATGCCCGAACCTTCGAGATCAGCGGAACCGCCGACGGCTTTGAGACCGCCGAACCCAGCTTCCGCGCACCGGGGTCGTTCAAGCTGAAAGTCGCCTGCTGACGCAGTGAGACCCGCGTGACCGCAGATTTTGCGGAATTCGGCACGTCCCCCTCGGGCCGCCGACATACTGCTGGAGATGGTTCGCCGCTCTCGACGAATCACAAGACAACCAAGGAGAACTGTGGTGAAGGGCGCAATCGTGGTGGCCGTGGGCGGTGCAGCGATCGTCGTCGCCGGCTTGTCGGGCTGTTCCTCGGACAAAAAATCCGAAACCTCAGGGGAAACGGCGTCAGCCTCCGCGGCGGAGGGCAAGAGCACCGTCAAGATCGACGGTCAAGATCAGGAAATTCAGGGCATCGTGGTCTGCAGCGACACGGGCGGCAACACCAACATCGCCATCGGAGATGCCACCACAGGTATCGCCGTCGTGCTCAGCAGCGGTGACGGTCTCACCGTGCAGTCGGTGGCTCTGGGCAACGTCAACGGCGTCACGTTGGGCTATCAGAGCGGCGCCGGCCAGGGCGAAGCCAAAGCCAAGAAGGACGGCAACACCTACAAGGTCACCGGAACCGCGACCGGTATCGACATCGCCAACCCGATGCAGCCGATGAACAAACCGTTCGAAATCGAAGTTTCCTGCCCATAGCGAGGGCAGGCCGGCATCAGCCGGGCTTGTAGCCGGCCGCGGACTCCCGCAACTGCCAGATTTGCGCGGGGCAGAGCTCATCGACGGCCTGATTGATCAGATAACCAGTCAGGAAGCTGTCGGGGGTGTTGACTTCAGCCGTCACCTGGTTAACCAAGTCGGCGTAGCTCACATTGCCCGCCACCCGGTCACAGATGGTCCGCCCGTATGCGACCGCTGCCCCCGAGTCCTGGAAGTTGAACGCGCGCATCTGAAAGATATTGACCAGATAGCCCAGTTCGTCGGCGTGGGCCGTCGGGGGCCCCGCAAGCCCGACCGCCGACACCACGCCGGACATCAATCCCACTGACAACACGCGTACCAGCGACTTCATGAAACGAGACCATACGCCTTGCGGGGCGAACAGGTGGCGATTGTCCGATCAATCATCCGGCAATGCGCCGTTTCAGGGCCGCGCGGCGGGTGATGTCAATGGGTTGCGCCGCAACACCGGCAACGGAAACAGATGCTCGGATTCGGTCTCCTCAAGGCTGTCAAAGAGTCCGAGGGTGTACACCCCGGCCGATGGCACCCTCATGGGAAATTGCTGCGCGAAGACGCGGAACTTCACCGGAACGGGCGGATTATCGGGCCACTGCCACGCGAACTCCAGTGCACCCACCCGTTCACCATTCGGTGAGGTGGCAACGATGAATTTTCGGGCGTTGTAATCACTGCCCCCCGAAGTAGCGACCGCGACAACGATCGGGATCGTGACTTGGGCGGGAAAGCTATCCATGTAGCAACTGGTCATCGGAAATCCCTCAGCGGCGACCCCACCGGAGTCCAGGGGGACGGCCCTCAGTGACGGCGCGAACGATACGACCCGCATAGCTTCCTTTCCGAACCTTTCGGCTGCCGGCTCCCATGCCGTGGCAAGCAAGGCGTCCTATGGCGGTGGCGGAGGGATTTGAACCCTCGGACGGGGGTTGCCCGTCACACGCTTTCGAGGCGTGCTCCTTAGGCCGCTCGGACACGCCACCGCGTGGCAGCTTACCGATGCGCGGGCTGACATCCCAAACCGGCCGCGCGCGTGCACGAGTGGCGAAATCAGCTGTCATCCCGGGGCCAGCCCAGGCTCGACCAGAGACTCTCAGCGCTGTCGGGCGAAGAACTGCTCCAGCAGGCCAGCGCACTCGTCGGCCAGCACTCCCCCACGCACCTGGGGCCGGTGTATCAGCCGCCGGTCGCGCACCACATCCCACAGCGAGCCGACCGCACCGGTCTTGGGCTCCCACGCACCGAACACCACCCGCTGCACCCGGGCCATGACCAGCGCGCCCGCGCACATCGTGCAGGGCTCCACGGTTACCGCGAGCGTGGCACCCTGCAGCCGCCACCCGCCACCGGACACTCGCGCCGCCGCCCGCAACGCCAGAATCTCCGCGTGTGCCGTCGGGTCACCGAGCTCCTCGCGGGCGTTGGCCGCGCGCGCCAGCTCAGTCCCGTTGGCAGCGATGACGACCGCGCCGATGGGCACATCCTGGCCTCCAGCACCGCCGGCCGCCTCCAGCGCAGCCCGGATCAGTTCTTCGTCAGTCAACAAACCACGCCCGATGACCGGCTCACCGGCCCATGCGCTCCAGTACCACCGAGAGCTCATCGGCGAAACCCATCTCCCTGGCGATCCGGCCTACCTGCTCATCGGCGTAAAGGTCATCGCTTTCATCGAGGATCACACCCAACACCGCCTCGGGAAGCCCGATGTCGGACAAAACCCCGAGGTCGCCCTCCTCGAACGGCTCGGCACTTTCCAGATCCTCGTCCTCGATGTCGGCGTCAAGCTTCTCGAGAACCTCAGCGGCGATGTCGTAATCCAGTGCCGCGGTGGCATCGGACAAAAACAACCGGGTTCCCGACGGGGCTGGCCGCACGACCACGAAGAATTCATCATCAACATCCAGTAGCCCGAAAACTGCTCCTGCGCTACGTAACTCACGTAACTCGTTCTCGGCTGCAGTCAGGCTCGTCAGGGACGCGGCCAGCATCGCCGCACACCGCCACTTGCCGTCCTCCTGGACGACAGCCACAGCGAAGCCGTCGGGCGCGTCCCCGGCCTCCTTCTTCGGCTTTGCACTCTGCGGTCCCATGAGCGTTCACGGTAGTCCCCCGTCAGGGCCTTCGCCGACTGTTACCGGGTTGACCAGCGCATCCGTACCTCCTCCCATAGCGGGACTGCGTCGATGTGCCAACCTTGGGGGGTGACGAAAACCCCGGTATGTGTAGTCGGTCTGGGACTGATCGGCGGCTCGGTCATGCGTGCAGCCGATGCGGCCGGCCGGGAGGTGTTCGGCTACAACCGCTCAGCGCAGGGAGTTGAGGCAGCGCGATCGGACGGTTTCGACGCCACCGCGAATCTCGACGAGGCGCTGTCACGGGCGGCAAACGCCCGGGCCCTGGTCGTTCTGGCCGTGCCCGTGCCGGCGCTGCCATCGATGCTGCGACACCAACGCGATATCGCGCCGGACTGCCCGCTGACGGACGTGACCAGCGTCAAGGCTGCCGTACTCAAGGAAGTCGCCGGTGCCGGCCTGCTAGGGCGGTTCGTAGGCGGGCATCCAATGGCGGGTACCGCCCATTCAGGATGGACGGCCGGTGACGCTCTCCTTTTTGACGGTGCCCCGTGGGTCATCAGCGTCGACGATCACGTCGATGCTGATGTGTTTGCCCAGGTGATGAACCTGGCTCTGGACTGCGGGGCCATCGTCGTCCCGGCGCGCTCCGACGAGCACGACGCTGCCGTGGCGGCCATCTCGCATCTGCCGCACCTGCTGGCCGAAGTTCTGGCCGTCACCGCGGCCGGGGTCCCGCTGGCTTTCCCGTTGGCCGCCGGGTCGTTCCGCGACGGCAGCCGTGTCGCGGCGACCGCGCCGAATCTGGTTCGGGCGATGTGCGAAGCCAACTCCGCGCAGCTGCTGCCTGCACTTGAGCAGGCGCTTGGTCTGCTCGGCGACGCCCGCGACCAACTGGCCGACAAACAGTCCGTTTCAGAGCTTGTCGAGGCAGGCCATGCCGCCCGGATCCGGTACGACAACCTAAGCCGACCCCAGATCGTCTCGACAGTCATCGGCTCCGCGGGCTGGCGCGACGAACTTGCCGCCGCTGCCCGCGCGGGCGGCGTGATCAGATCCGCTCTGCCAACCCTGGGTAGTCGAGGATGAAACCGTCGTCATCGACCTTGACTGTCGCCGGGGCCACCGGCGAGTCCACCGTGATGCCGTCCGTCTCTGAGGTGTAGCTGATGGTCGCGACGTCGAGCGACAACTCGGGCACCCGCAGGTAGATCACCGGCACAGTGACCGAGCCACCGTCACCCAAGTACACGCCGGTGCGCCGCATCGGCAGCGCGTTGAAGAACGGGCTGAAGATCACGTCGACGTCGAGTGCACCGTCGAACGCCGACCGGCTGCTCTGACCGGATTGTTCCTGCACCAGCCACATGTTCTCCTCATCGCGAGCGATCGAGAGCTGACGCTCGCGCTCAGCAAGGGTGACGGTCACCGATAGTCTCCTGGTCGCGCCGGCCTCGTCGGTGGTCAGGTCGTAGGAAGCGCTGAAGGCGGGATGCAAAGACGTTTCTGCCGCAACGATTCTGCCGTACGCCTTCACCCGTGCGCCCACGACCTGCACGCGCACGGACTCCATCCGCCGTTCATCGTGTGATCGCCACGTCAAGGCGGCCGGCCACCGGCCTTGTGGCTGATCGGGTGCGCCGGAACTACTTGCGGCAACGCAATCGGCTTCACTCACCCCCTTACCGTAGGCGAAGGATCCGTCGTTGGTGGCGGGCCGCAAAACTGGAACGCAACCTCGATGGCGCATGCGCGATGGGGCCTGATTCGAGCGCGACCTCATCGCTGAGGAGCGGCTGCGGCATCCTGCGAAACTTCCGGAGCCGGCCACTTCCGGGCAGCGACGCCCACACCGCGAAGGCCAGCGCCGCATCGAGAATCAGCGCTAGCGCGGTCACCATCAATGCCCCCACCAGAGCGATGTGAAACTGCCGCACCTTGATGCCGTCGATCAGATAACGACCCAGTCCGCCGAGGCTGGCATAGGCGGCAACGGTCGCGGTCGCGACGATCTGCAGGGTCGCGGTGCGTAACCCACTGAGAATCAGCGGCAGCGCATTGGGCGTCTCGACGCGGAGCAGGACCCGCGCCTCGGTCATACCCATCGATCTGGCGGCGTCCACCACCGCCCGATCCACGTTCGCGATACCGGCATAAGTGCCGGCCAATAGTGGCGGGATCCCCAGCAGCATCAGCGCAACGGTGGGCGGAACCAGCCCAAGCCCCCACAGCAGCACTCCGAGCAGCAGAACGCCCAGCGTCGGCAACGCCCGTAGCGCGTTGACTCCGGTGACGACCAGGAACGTGCCACGTCCGGTGTGCCCGATGAGCATTCCGACCGGAACCGCGATCAGCACGGCGAAGAAGGTGGCAATAAGGGTGTACTGGAGGTGTTCGGCGATTCGCGCGCCCAGGCCTGCGGGGCCTACCCAGTTGGCCGCGGTGAAGATGTACGACAGCGCCTGCTCGAGGAAGTTCATGCCGCGCCCAGAGTGTGTCGGGCCTTACGCCGGCCGCTGAAGCGGGGCGCCCGGGAGTGAGCTCTCGTCCAAGGTGTCAGGGCCTTGCCCGCCACCATGATCAGGGTGTCGACGACGGCGGCGAGGACGAAGATCGCGATGATCCCTGCGACGATCTGGTCGCTCTTGTCGGTTTGGTAGCCCTCGGTGAACCAGGTGCCCAAGCCGCCGATGCCGATCACCGAGCCGACCGAAACCATCGAAATGTTGGTCACCGCCACTACTCGCAGGCTGGCCACCAGCACGGGAATAGCCAGTGGCAGATCGACTTTGAGCATCCGGGTCAGCGGCCGGTAGCCGACAGCGGTGGCGGCATTGCGTACCGGGCCGGGCACCGCGTCCAGCGCCTCGGGCACGGCGCGCACCAAAAGCGCTGTGGTGTAAAGCGTCAGCGCGACGATAACGTTGGCCTCGTCAAGGATGCGGGTGGGAATGATCAGCGGCAGGACAACGAACAGCGCCAGCGATGGAATCGTAAATATTATGCTCGCCATCACGGTCGTCAGCCTGCGCAGCGCAGTTGTGCGTTGTACCAGCGCACCCAGCGGCACCGCGATGAGCAACCCCAAAACGACCGGGATGAGAGACAGCTGCAGGTGGATCAGGGTCAGCGCCCAGGCCGTGTCCAGGTTGTTCAGTAGGTAGGTCACGGCGCGGACCGCTGCTTCTGCAGCGCATCGAGTACATCATCGGCGAGCACACCGCCGATGGGCTTGCCGTCAGCATCCACTGCGACCCCGAGCCCTGATGGGGAGGACAGCGCCGCGTCGAGGGCCTGGCGCAGCGAATCGTCTGGCCGGAAAAGTGATCCCCCTGCAGTAGTGCTGTCGTACAACACCTTTCCCAAACGGTGTAGCTTCACGCCAGCGGCGTCGATCCAGGCGTAGGGGGTGCCGTTGGGTTGGGTCACCAGCGCCCACTCTCCCCCGTTCAGTTCGAGGGCGTCGATTCCGGCCTCATCTACGGCGCGGATATCGTGCAGGTGAAGGCCGGCGGCGTGGCGGAACTGCAGCCCGCGGTAACCGCGGTCGGCGCCGATGAAATTGGCGACGAAATCGTTGGCAGGGTTGGACAGTAGTCGCCTTGGCTCATCGTACTGTTGCAGTACTCCGCCACGGCCGAAGACAGCCACGTTGTCGCCGATCTTGATCGCCTCGTCGATATCGTGGGTGACGAACACGATGGTCTTGTGCAATTCGCTTTGCAATCGCAGGATCTCGGCCTGTAGCTCTTCTCGTACCACCGGGTCCACGGCGCTGAACGGCTCGTCCATCAGTAGGATCGGGGGGTCTGCTGCCAGAGCCCGGGCCACCCCGACACGCTGCTGCTGACCGCCTGAGAGCTGAGCCGGGTAGCGGTCGGCAAGCTTGGGGTCCAGCCCCACTCGATCGAGTACATCTAGAGCTGACTTGCGGGCCGCGCGGCGCGACTCTCCTTTGAGCACAGGCACTGTGGCGACGTTGTCCACGACGCGCTGGTGCGGCATCAACCCCGCGCTCTGGATTACGTAGCCGATACCTAGTCGCAGTTTCACCGCGTCGAGCTTGGTGACGTCCTCGCCGTTGACGGTCAACGTGCCCGATGTCGGCTCGATCATCCGGTTGATCATCCGCATCGACGTGGTTTTGCCGCAGCCAGAGGGGCCGACGAACACGGCTAGGGCGCCCTCGGGCACGGCGAGGTTGAGGTTGTCGACGGCGACGGTGCCGTCCTGGTACTGCTTGGTGACGCCGGCAAATTCGATCATCGCGATCCTCCTCCTCTGCTCATGGCTGGAGTGGTTGGTCAAAGCCGTTGTCCCGTACCCAGTTCTGCGCCGCCTCGTCGGGGTTGATGCCGGAGTTGCCGGTGGTCTCGGTGTTGAGCTTGATGAGGTCATCGGTGGTCAGCTTCGCCGACACGGCGCCGAGCACGGTCTTGAGTTCGTCGGACTTCTTCTGCGAGCTGACCAGTGGCACCACGTTGGCTGCCGGGAAATTGTTCTTTGGGTCCTCCAGCACCACGAGGTTGTTCTGCTTGATTGCCGGCGAGGTGCTGAAGATGTTGGCCGCGGTGACGGTGCCGCCGGTCAGTGCGCGCACCGTGGCGGGACCGCCGCCGTCGCTGATGGCGACGAAGTTCTTCTCAGGGACGTCAAGGCCGTAGGTCTCCTTGAGCCCGGGCATGCCTTCGGTACGGTTCAGAAACTCTGACGGGGCACCGAATTTGACTTCCGGTGAGTGCGCGGCCAGATCACCGATCGTCTTGAGGTTCCATCTCTGGGCTGTCTCAGATGACACCGCGACGGTATCTTTGTCCTCCGCGGGCGATGGGTTGAGGATCGACAGGTCCCCGGGCAGGGCCCGAAACAGTGCCAGCAGAACGTCGTTCGGCGTGGTGACATCGGTCTCGGAATCGAAGTACTGCAGCAGGCTCCCCGTGTACTCGGGGATCAAGTCGATCGAGTGATCCCGGACCGCGGGGATATAGGTCTCACGGCTGCCGATACCGTACTGTCGGCCCACCGTAAAACCGTTGGCCTCCAGCGCCTGCGCATAAATCTCAGCGATGATCTTCGACTCGGGAAAGTCAGCCGACCCGACGACGATCGACTTCAGGTCCCCGGAGATTTCTCCGCCGCCGAGCGGGTTGGAACTCCCGCACGCAGACACCACAGGGGTAAGCAACATCAACGCGGCCAAGAGTGCGGCAAGGGTGTGACTTCGCATGGTTCGCCAGAGGCCGTTCACGCGAAAGTCCTTTCGTTAGAAGAGTCCGCGAGCAGCGCTAGAGTGACCCTATCGTGACCAGCTTTGCGGTTTCATTCAACTGGCGAAAGGGCGATCATTGACCTATGACCAGCGATCGATCCGGGACGCCTGACCTGCCCCCGACATCCGGTTCTCCCGCAACCCCTCCCGCGGGAAGCTCACCGGCGAGAAAGCCGCCCCCTCCCAAGTCAGCTGTCACGTTCACCAAGGCGGCCGCCATGTGGGCGTCGCTGACCCTGGGCTTCCTCATCTTGATCGTCTTGCTGATCTTCATCGCGCAGAACACCGCGTCGACGAAGTTCGCGTTCCTCGGCTGGCACTGGAGCCTGCCACTCGGGGTGGCCATCATGTCCGCTGCGGTAGCCGGAGGGCTAATCACCGTCACGGTTGGCGCGGTGCGCATCTTCCAGCTTCGACGCGCTGCGAAGAAGAACCTCACAGCTGGTCTGTAGCGAGGCCACCGGATCGGGACCACCTGGTCGGTGCCCGGGAAGTTTTCGACCCCGGTTGCCGGCGAAACCCGTCAGGACAGCTGCCCCAGCCCTGCCACGATCAACGGCGCGACAGCGTCGCCAACCTTGTCGGTGTCCTCGGTGGCGCCGCCCACTCTCGCGCGGTAGGCGATGCCCGCGGCGATGATCCCGAGCTTGAAGTAGGCCAGCGCCATGTAGAAATCCCAGTGGTCCAGCGCCTGGCCGGCGGCCAGTGAATACTTCTCAGCCAGCGCGTCGGGGTTCGGAATCAGCTCGGAGGCCCAGGCCGCGTCGGCGTGCACGAGGTGAAACGTCGGGTGCCGGTACACACACATCAGTGCGGCGTCGCTGAGCGGATCACCGAGGGTAGACATTTCCCAATCCAGCACCGCGGCCACCTTGGTGGGGTCCTCGGCGTCGAGGATCGTGTTGTCGATGCGATAGTCGCCGTGCACGATCGCTGTCCGGCTCTGCGGCGGAATCGCTTGGGCCAGTTTGGTGTGCAGCGTCCTGACATCGGCGTCGCAGGCGTCGTTGTCGGTTTTTACCAGGTCCCACTGCGAGCCCCAGCGACGTACCTGGCGTTCGAGGTAGCCGCTCGGCTTGCCGAAATCACCGAGACCAACCGCCTCGGGGTCAACCGAGTGCAGGTCGGCGAGCACCTTGATCAGCGAGTCGACGCAGGATTCGATGGTGGCCCGGTCTCCTAGCGCCTCGAGTTCGGTGTTGTAGCGCACCACCCGGCCCGGGACGAAGGCCACCATCTGGAATGGTGCGCCGAGCACCGAATCGTCGTTGCCCATGGTGATCGCACGCGCGACGGGCACAGGTGTGTCGGCTAGCGCCGCCACCACCCGGTACTCGCGGGCCATGTCGTGTGCCGACGGCGTCAGCCCGTGCAGCGGCGGGCGGCGCAGCACCCATTGCGATGCATCGTCGGACACCAGGAAGGTCAGGTTGGATCGTCCGCCGGAGACGAGCTCGGCGCTCAGCTCTCCGGTGCGCGCAATCCCGGTCTCGCGCAGGTATCGATCCAGAGCGCCCAGATCGAGGCCATCGAGGTCAGTCACGGCACCTGTCTACCACCTGGTTCTGGGCAGCAAGTCCCACACGTGTTCGGTGGCATTGACTCCGGCGACCGCCAGCCGCCCGGTGCGCGATGACAGCAGCCGGGTCACCGACGCGTAGTCGACGTGGAACGACAGCAGACGCTCGGTGCCCAGAATCTTGTGCAGCAGCACGTTGATCACCCCGCCGTGGCTGAACACCGCGACGGTGTCGTCGTGGTCGGACCGGTCGACGAGATCATCGACGGCGCTAGCGACCCGCGCGAGGAAGTCCTTTTCGTCGACATTGCTGGGAAGGTGACCGTCGATGAGGCGTTGCATCTCTTCGGGGTGCTCTGCTGCGATCTGCTCGATGGGAATGTAGTGCGGCAGATCGCGGTCATATTCGGCGAGTCGCTCATCGACTTCGAGCGCCCCGCCCAACGCGTCGGCGACGGGTTGGGCGGTCTGGATCGCGCGCACTTGCGGGCTGCTCACCAGCCGTTTGATGGGGAACCGGGCCAGAGCCTCAGGCAGCCTGGCTGCCTGCTGGATGCCTTCGGCGGACAGGCTCGGGTCGGAGCCCTGTCCTGCTTCGCTGCGCAGGGGCAGCGCATGTCGGACCAGAAGTAATTGCACCGTGACACCATATGGCCCGTGCGCGGATATGCCGATCCGCTTTTCGGCCCGACCCGCCTGACACTCCCTGACGTCAGGGGGTGACGATATTGAAGGCCGGGTCCGGTTTGTCGAGCACTCCTACCAGAGAGCTAAGCACCTCGGGGTCTCCGGTGATCTCCACACCCGGCGAGGTGTTGTCGCCTGCCGCCAGCATTAGCAATCGCACCTTGGTCGCCAACGCGACGGTGGCCTGCGCCGTGCCCGCCTCGGCAGCGACCTTGCGATAGATGAGCACGCCGTTGCGCAGCGTGAGCCGGTAATTGGTACCGGTGTCAGGCCCCATGTCCAGGAACGTGACATCGATGGCGATGTCGAGCTCCCCGGCACGCGGTCCGTTGACGCTGATGGCCAGCACGTCGAACATCTGCTCCGGTGTCAGCTGGCCGGCGATCGACGTCGACGAGGTCTGCGTGGGGGTGCCGAAATTGCCGTCGCGCAACTCGGTAGCACCGGCGAGAAAGAAGTTGCGCCACGTGGCGGCCTCCGAACCGTAGGCCAGCTGCTCGAGCGTGTCGGCGTACAGCTCTAGCCCCGCTTCGTGGTTCTCGTCAGTGAACATCACGTGATCCAGAAGGGTGGCAGCCCAACGGAAATCGCCTTCATCGAAGGCTGTCCGGGCGAGCTCGACAACCTTGTCCAGGCCGCCCATCGCAGCGACGTAACGCGGGCCGATGACTTCGGGCGGATGCGGCCACAAGCGCGCGGGGTTGCCGTCGAACCACCCCATGTAACGCTGGTAGACAGCCTTGACGTTGTGGCTGACCGTGCCGTAGTAGCCGTGAGCATGCCAGGCACGGTCCAGCGCGGGCGGCATCGAGAAGTTCTCGGCGATCTCGATACCGGTGTATCCCTGGTTTAGCTGGCGCAGCGTTTGGTCGTGCAGGTAGGCATACAGATCCCTTTGCAGCGAAAGGAATTCGACGATCCGCTCTCGGCCCCAGGTGGGCCAGTGGTGCGAGGCGAACAGGACGTCGGCACGGTCGGTAAACGTGTCGATTGCCTCGGTGAGATAGCCCGCCCAGCTGTGCGGATCCCGGACCAAGGCGCCGCGCAAGGTCAGCAGGTTGTGCAGATTGTGGGTGGCGTTCTCCGCCATGCACAGCGCGCGGTAACGCGGGAAGTAAAAGTGCATCTCTGCGGGCGCCTCGGTGCCCGGCGCCATCTGGAACTCGATCTGGACGCCATCGATAGTGTGCTTCTCGCCCGTCTCGCAGATGTCGACGGTGGGCACGATGATGGCTACCTCGCCGTTCGACGGGGTCTGCCCGAGCCCACAACCCACCTGTCCCTGCGGCCCCCGGTTCAGGGCGGCGCCATACATGTAGCCGGCCCGGCGCGCCATCGCCGTGCCGGCGTAAACGTTTTCCTGAACGGCGTGCTCGGTGAAGCCCTCCGGGGCGAGGACGGCGACCTTGCCCGCGTCGACGTCGGCCTGCGTCGTCACCCCGAGCACACCTCCGAAATGGTCGACGTGGCTGTGGGTGTAGATCACGGCTTTGACAGCACGCTCGCCCCGATGCTGCCGGTATAGCGCCAGCGCCGCGGCCGCAGTCTCGGTGGACACCAGTGGATCGATCACGATGATCCCGCTGTCCCCTTCGATGAACGTGACGTTCGACAGGTCCAATCCACGTACCTGGTAGATGCCCTCAACCACTTCGTAGAGACCCTGCTTGGCCACCAGCTGCGACTGCCGCCACAGGCTGGGATGCACGGTGGTCGGGGCTTCACCGGCAAGGAAGCCGTAGACATCGTTGTCCCACACGACCCGCCCGTCGGCGGCCTTGATGACACACGGGTGTTTGGCCGCGATGAACCCTCGGTCAGCGTCCTGAAAGTCCCTGGTGTCCTCGAACGGCAGGGTGCTCAGGTGCTGTCGGTGGGCGGCCGTGATTGTCGCGGTCGGCGGCTTGTTCTTCATGTCTGCATAGATTGCCATGACGGCAGGGTCGCCGACGGCTGACTGACGCAATGGGTGTGCGCCGAGTGGCCACCGGACACGACACTTCCGGCAAGTCCGTGTTCGTCAGCGACGACGCCGTCGCCCCTGTATCGCCCGCTCCGACCTCGCCGCCGAGATTTACGCCACCGTCTCCGATGACGTCGAGACCATGTTCGGCGACACCATCACCGCCATCGACGACGGACCTGACGGCGTCGGACTGACGTTCGCCAACGCACCCGAACGGGAAGTCGACCTCGTCATCGGTGCCGACGGCCTGCATTCCACGGTGCGCGGATTGACCTTCGCGAGTTCGGGCACCCACGAGCGCTTCCTAGGCTGCATGGTGGCCGCATGCGTCGTCAACGGCTACCGGCCACGCGACGAACTGACCTACGTCACCTACAACGTCCCGGGACGCCAGATCGGCCGGTTCACCCTGCGCAACGATCGCACGCTGTTCCTCTTCGTGGGGCGAGCCGAAAAGCCCGGTGACGCCGGTGATGTCGATGCGTGCCGGAGGTGGCTCCGTGCAGAGTTCAGCGACGCAGGCTGGGAATGCCCCCAGATCCTCGCCGCGGTCGACGGAGCAGAGGACGTGTACTACGACGTCGTCAGCCAGATTCGCCTCGATCGATGGTCGCAGGGCCGTGTGGCGCTGGTCGGCGACGCAGCGGCCTGCGCGTCGTTGCTTGCCGGTGAGGGAACCGGACTGGCGATGCTGGAGGCCTACGTTCTGGCCGGCGAACTCCAGGCCGCCCAAGGCGACCATGCCAGAGCCTTCGCTGCGTATGAAAGGCGGCTTCGCTCGTTCGTCGTGGGGAAACAGGACGGTGCGCTGCGCATGGTCGGCTTTTTCGCCGCCGAGACCAAGCTAGGGATCTGGCTGCGAAACCTTGGAATGCGCGCTGCCCAACTCCCCACCGTCGCAAATCTGTTTGTGGCGCACACCTTTCGCGACGATTTTGAACTGCCCGACTACCCAATGTGACGAACACCTGGGTTGGGTCGGACGCCCTGCCCGCAACCTGGTGATCTCCCCAGTGCCCCAGTGCGAAGTGCGAGCGCGGCGACGTCACACGCATATCAAGCCCAGTCTAAACTCCGACCAGCCTAGAAATGCTGCTGCGCTGACGAATGGGAGCGGACGGGATGTGGCCGGATCACAGATTGCTTGATCGAATCGGTATTGAACTACCAATCATTCAAGCGCCCATGGCGGGGGCAACTGGCTCTGCCATGGCGATCGCGGTCAGCGAAGCCGGCGGACTCGGTTCGCTCCCGTTAGCCATGCTCGACGCCGCGAAGATTCGGGCAGAAATCGAGGCCATACGGCAACGGACTGCAAGACCCCTGAACGTCAATTTCTTCTGCCACACACCACCGCAGCCCGACCCCGGTCGCGATGCGGCGTGGCGACAACAACTAGCTGGCTACTACACGGAGGCTGGTTTGGACGCGTCCGACCTCCCTCCTGCCGTTAATCGCACGCCTTTCGATGAAGCAGCGTGCGAGATCGTGGAACAGTACCGGCCGGAAGTGGTGAGCTTTCATTTCGGACTTCCCGACGAAGTACTCCTGGCCCGCGTGAAGTCATCCGGCTGCCTCGTGCTCAGCTCTGCAACCACCGCGGAAGAAGCGCAGTGGCTTGAGGAGCGCGGTTGTGATGCGATCATCGCTCAGGGATGCGAAGCAGGCGGCCATCGGGGAATGTTTCTGACCGACGACATCGCCACGCAGCCGGGGACTTTTGCCCTGGTGCCTCAGGTTGTCGATGCAGTAAAGATCCCGGTCGTGGCCGCAGGTGGGATTGCTGATGGGAGAGGAATTGCCGCCGCTTTCGCTCTCGGCGCGGTGGGCGCTCAAATCGGCACCGCCTATCTCTTCACCCCGGAATCACTGATCACAGATCTTCATCGTGCTGCGCTGCGCGGTGCCCGTGATGACCGAACCGCATTGACGAACCTGTTCTCCGGTAGGCCGGCGCGATCGCTAGTAAACCGGCTGATGCGGGAGATCGGTCCGATGTCGGACCAGGCGCCACCGTTTCCGACCGCTGGCCGGGCCCTGGCGCCGCTGAAGCAACGAGCCGAAGCGCAGGGGAGCAGCGACTTCTCCTCGTTGTGGTCCGGGCAAGCCGCAAGTCTGTATCGCGAGGTCGGTTCCGGAGAGCTGACCCGGCAACTCGCAGCCGACGCGGAGAAGCGGCTTCGAGCTCTCGGATCGAAGGGTTAGGCCGCTGCAGCCACTGGCGTGCATGCGCCCACGTCGGCTGTTGGCAATCAAACCCGCTACGTAGCAGTTCAGAGGTTTAAAACTAGCGGACAGGTCGCCCGGATCGCAGAGCAGGGGAGCGGTCGGTGGGAGGGACATGGGGTGGGTCGGTGGGAGGGACATGGGGTGGGTCGGTGGGAGGGACATGGGGGGACCAGCCTGCCTGATATCAGGCGATCCCACCCCGGTGGCCAGCCTGACCCGGTCGAAATCCGATAGCCAGAGCCTCCATCAGAACCAGTGCGATTGATTCACCTCTGAGCTACATTCCTTTTGTGCTTTGCTGCGTTGTGTTCGCCCTGCTGCTGGGCGTTGCAGCACGAGCGTCGCGGCGGCTGCGCGGAGTGTCGGCGGTCAAGGGCGGGTTTGCCCCGGTGGCGTACCGGGCGGGACCGGGTGGGACGGACGCTCCGCCACTTCGCAGCCTGGGCGCACCTCGCCCGAGAGTGCGGGCGGCCGCTCTGCGCGGCGTGGCGATCTCGATCGCCGTCTTCGTGCTGATAACAGCCGCGCTGCTCGGGAGCGGAGTCGTCGTCAGGACGGCGGGCGAGGGCTGGTGGGTGCTGCGCACCGTCCTGTTCGCGGTGGTTGCGGCCGGCGCGTGGTGGGCCGCCGCCGGACGCGGGCCGACCGGCCCGGCGCTGCTCACCGGTGGCGTGGTGTGGCTGGTGCTCGGCGAACTCGACTTGCATGTCTTCGGCCTCTGGGTGTTTGCAGCCGGCTCGGAGGCCGTCCACCTGCTGTTCCACGGCGCGGGCGCGGTGGCGGCGCTGGTTGGGCTGACACTGACACTCACACCGCGAATGCGGCCCGCAATACGAGAGGTGAGCCACGCATGACTACGTCTGCAAAGGACATCGTCGAACTATCGACCGATGAGCTTGAAATCGAGCGCTGGCTCCTCGACCTCACGCTGCAACCCGTCGATAATTTCGACGGGTTCACCATGATCGAGCAGTACGGACTTTCCGCACTGCGTTATCAGCTGAGTTATCTGCAGTACGCGCTCGCGATGGCGCAGTACACGCGCACCCCCGCCTTCACGGGCTACCTGACCGAAGCGCAGGCCAATGCGATCGAGAAGATGCGGGACAGGCGGGTGTGGAATTACTGGTCGCACGAGAACCTGATCGGTTACCAGCGCTGGAATCCGGATCCGATCGTGTACCACAACGTCATGTACACGGGTTTCTTCGCGGCCATGCTCGGGCTCTTCGAGAGCCTCAATGACGGGCGCTTCAGTGAGCCGGGGGCGCTGACGCTGACGTGGAGCGACAAGCAGCGCTTTGACTACGAGTTCGCCTCTGTGGCCGAGGCGGTCCGGCGCAACATGGCGGCCAGCAAACATGTGATGTATCCGTGCGAGCCGCGGCTGATCTATCCGATGTGCAACGCGTTCGCGATCAGCGGGCTGCTCATGCACGACCGCTTGCACGGCTCGGCGCTGACCGGTGATCTGGTCGAGCAGCTCCGCGAAAGCCTGGTCGCCAACAAGTACCTGCGACCCGATGGGCGCTTCGTTAGCTGCCGCGGGCCGCTGCGCTTTTCGCTGCCACCCGCAGTCGGCAACGACGCGATCGTTTCTTACTGGTTCCATGCCACGATGCCCGAGGTTTCCGAACGCACGTGGGACGTGATCCGCCAGAAGTTCCTGAAGATCGCCGACGATGACGTCAAACTTCGCACCGAACTCTTCGACGGTCTGGATCCGGGCAACTACGCCCGCGGGGACGCCATGACGCGCGCGACGTTTATTGCGACCGCTAATGAGATGGGCGACTCCGAAGCTGCCCGTGCCGTAGAGAGCACGCTGAGCGAACGACACGAGATCATTCGCCAAGGCGGTGCCCGTCGGTTCAATGGTCTGTCCACCTTGGCCAACGCCGCCTTCGCGCTGGCTCGCTTCACCCGTGAGCACAGTGCCCGCAAACTGATATTGGGCCACATCCCGGCCGAGTGGCGGGCCGGCCCGCTTCTGGCGCAAGCCCCCTACCCCGACGTCCTGGTCGCGCGGGCGGTCAGCGACGGTCGCGCCCTGGATCTGGTCCTGGTGCCAGGTGACGGGCCGCGGCGGGCCGAGCTGCGCCTTGAGCGGCTCGAGCCCACCCGCCGCTATATGGTTTCCGGCGCGGTGACCAGAGATCTGACCGCGGATGAACACGGTGGCGCACTGCTCGAGGTAGACTTGGACGGCCGACGCGAGGTGATGATCGCGCCGCTCTGACTCCGGCTACTCGAGTCAGCGTTTGCCGGATGGCAGATCAAGCCTGCCTGACATCGGGCTAATCCCACACCGCTTGGCCCGGCGCGCCAGCACCGGCTGTGACGGGTGGTGCGCGATGATGCAGGAGCGGTTACCACCGCCGTGATTGATGACAGGCCGACGACGGATGCCGAGCAGCTCTCGGAGCCGCCGGCGGAGCAGTTGGAGGTCGAACCCCAAGCAGCGGAGCACCAGCCCGAAGAGCGCGTGACAGCACCGGGTGTCTCGTCAGCGCCACCGGCGCGACAGCGGATGTGGTCGATGCCGACGGTCGAGGCGACGCGGAAGCGCACCGATGAGTGGGGGCGGATCGCCATCAGATTCGGGGCGATCTTCGGGACGATCGTTGCCAAGTTCGCGCGAAGCGTGGCCAAGGTCTGCGGCGGGATCGCCGCGTTCGGAGGGCAGGTCATCAGGGAGGTGCCGCCTGCACTGCAACTTCTCGGCGCCCTGGGTTTGTGCGCGATCCTGAGCATTGCTGGATCCCTGGCTCTCGACAACGCACTCGGGAAATCCTGCGCCGTCGTGTTCGTCCCCGGCTTCGCGCTGGCTTTCGGCGTTGTCACCAACCGTTGGTACAGCGGTCTCGGCGACGACCGCAGGCGCCGCAACGGCATTCAGAACGCCGGCCACTCGACATCAGACCTCGAGCGCTCCGTTGAATATGTCGACGCCAAGCTGGCGTTCGCGCTCACCGAGTTCGGAGCAGAGCGCCACCAGCAGGCGGTGGTAGCCCTGATCCAGGCGAAGACCGCGAGCGAACTCTCATTCGCGACCGCGCAAGAGTCCGCCGGGCACGGACCCCGGCCTCGGATCAGAGATGGGGGCGCACCGAAGACAACGCGGCGCGAGAGTGTTTCGGCACCGGGGCACCTGTGAGCGGCCCGCAGATCACCGGACTGGTGGCCCTCGTCGAGGACGAGTACACGCTCGTCATCGATCGGGGCGCTGACGCAGGCGTGGCACCCGGCCCGCGACTCACGCTCGGCCCCAGCTGGAAGGTGGCGGCCCGGGTGTTTGCTGAGCGCGCCGGTAGCGGGGACAGCGGGGACACTCTCTGGGGCCGTGTGGCAGTTCGGCCCAAAATTGGCCCCCAACAGTAGATATATCTACAATCTGTTCAATCACGAGGAGTGGCATTCTTCCGGTCCCTCGTAGGTTGTCCCCGTTGTCCCCGCTAGGAATCGGGAGAAATGGGGTGTTTGCGGGGTGTGCCGCTGGCGGTCATCGCGAAGTGGCTCCGCCACGCTGACGCGTCGATCACGGCGCGGATCTACGCGCACTCGCAGAACGACGAGTTGAAGGCTGCCGGGCAGACCCTCGGCGCGGTGGTGACATCGTCGTGACACCGAGGCGAGTTCCGGTCGAGTTGTGACATCGTCCTGACACTGAGGGCCTGCGACGGCTTCTGAACGAACGACCCGACCCGCTACGTAGCAGTTCAGAGGTTTAAAACTAAGTGCGCCCGAAGGGATTCGAACCCCCAACCTTCTGATCCGTAGTCAGCTCCTAACCGTCCGCGGCGGTACTTGGGCGTTCGCGGGTGTGTGGCTTGTGTGGCTGATTCGTGTGGATTGACCTGCACATTCGGTCGCTCAGGCCCGCTGGCGTCCGTAGCGGTTCGCCGGGGGAGTTATCGGGGAGTTGTGACACGCTCGTGACACCGAGAGCCAAACCGACTGCCACGGTCCTCGACGTCAACGCCTGCAACCTTCCAAGTCAAGCGCGCCGGCGAATGGTCGATGCGCTTCGTTCCGCTCTCCTGAGAGTCTAGGGGGCCGATCATCAGCTGCTCGCCGCTTCCGGGCAGTAGTACTTGTAGATGATCTCCCACGCGGCGGCGGACACCTCCCGCCTCCGGGGAGAGAAGTCGACGCCCGTCGTGGCAAACGCACCGAACCCCCGCGCACTGGTCCCTTCCTCACACTCGTCAATAAGTCTTGCCATCTTGTGCGAGTTCGACTGGAGGCTACCGACCATTCTGGCCGCTTGTTTCGTCGACATACCTGGCACGGCCGCCACTTGCTCGGTGAGTGTCGGCGGATCTTGCTCGGTGAGCGTCGGCGGATCGTCCCGCATTTGCCACACCGACGCCTCGGGATCCCATGGCTCGGCGACCCACACGATCCCGGCGGCCACCCCGACGAGCACAAGAATCCCCACCACCGCCGACGCTATGCCCCGGCGACGGGCCGATCGTCGCGGCAACTCATCAGACGCGCCACCGCGCGCGACGCGCGCCACCAGCTCCGCCAGAGGCTCGTCGTCGGGAGCTTCGCCCATGGACTGATGGTAGGCCGGCGCGATTGGCGGCGGCCGTGGAAACGGTCGCGCTGCGTTCAACGCCCTGCGTGGGAGCGCTCTGAGAAAGAGGACTCGGAACAGCTCAACCACGCAGGACGAAGAGGCGCCAGCGGGGCGCGCGCACCGTGATCCTGATCGCCTATCTCTGCCGTCGATCACCGCCCTGTTCCTTGCAGTGCAGCGAAGTCGGCAGGCTTCTGGGCGCGGGTGCCGAGCACCAGCAGCAACCTGAAGGGCACACTTCCGCCTCCGAGGGTGGGCGAGGCGAGGTAGCGTGTGGTGGTTCGTCGAAGGGAAACGTCGTGAATCGTTGTCGAGCAGTTGCAGGCCTTTTTCTCACCGTATGTGCGGGTCTCTTCATCCTGACGGGTTGCTTCTTTGAGGAAGGCGACTCGACTTCGAGCACTACTACCAGTTCAAAGCCGGGCGGCGACAAGGCGGCCTTTTGCCGCGACGTAAATACGGCGAATAACATCGCCGAGCAGCCGGGAACCACGTTGAGCGACACCCAGACCGATGACATGATCAAGGCTTTGCAGAGTGCGTCTAAGAAGGCTCCCGATGACGTGCCTGCCGACATGAAGAACGTTGTCGACGCGCTGCTAGCGGATCTGCAAGCGCCGGGAACAAGCCTTCCCCCTAGCTTCAACACAAACGGTGACAAGCTTGCTCAGGGTGCCGCTAACTATTGCGGCTGATCTCCCGCTAAAGCAGCGGCGGGAGGGTGGAAAAAGCAGGGAAACCTTCTGGGCTTATGTGGAAATGGTTGTAAAAAATGTGGCCACTATGCACCGAGGAGGGCCGCGCCGACCGCCCATGGGGTCATGCCCCAGGGGTCTCCACGCGTCACGGGTTTGTAGCTGCGGCAGTCGGCCGCCGGCTACACACCCACCTGATGCCGGTCTGCCCTGCTATGGGCAGGAAACATTGATTTCGAACGGTTTGTTCACCGGCTGCATCGGGTTGGCGATGTCGATACCGGTCGCGGTTCCGGTGACCTTGTAGGTGTTGCCGCCCGTGTCGCTGCAGACCACGATGCCCTGAACTTCCTGATCTTGACCGTCGATCTTGACGGTGCTCTTGCCCTCGGCCGCGGAGGCTGACGCCGTTTCCCCTGAGGTTTCAGATTTTTTGTCCGAGGAACAGCCCGACAAGCCGGCGACGACGATCGCTGCACCGCCCACGGCCACCACGATTGCGCCCTTCACCACAGTTCTCCTTTGTTGTCGTGTGATTCGTCGAGAGCGGCGAACCATCTCCAGCAGTATGTCGGCGGCCCGAGGGGGACGTGCCGAATTCCGCAAAATCTGCGGTCACGCGAGTCTGACCGAAATGTTCTTCGGCGCAAGCCCTCGACTTCAGTCGGGGGATAGCCGATCCGCCCAACGAGGTATGGGCCAGATCGATAAATGCCCGCCGCATCTCGCGTTGGAGTCCTAGTCGTCCTCGTCGATGTCAGCACCAGGTGCATGAGCACGGCGGGCAGCATCAGCTTCCAGCCTCATCTGACGCAGGACCCTTGAAGCCTCCTTGTCACCCAACGAATAGCTGACCCCATCCGCAACACCAGGATGGTCACGCTCAACATCGACGGGCTCCTCAGCCCTCGCCTTGGCCCTAGCATCGTGCCTCGCATAAAACGGTTCGCGATCAGCAGCCCGCTCGATAGCATCAGTGTCACGAGCATTATCCGTCTCATCTTCTGAGCACCAATACCATTCGTCACTCATCCGCCTCGCCTTCCAACGCTCGACCACGGTCACAGTCGCAGCCAATGGCCGATGGTCGGAGACACGAGGAGCATGGCCCGTCGAACCACCAGACAGCGGTGTTGTCGTAGGCCTCGCTCATCGCCCGCCACCCGGTTGGAATGGCGCCGAAACATACTCGCCATTGGGCCCCGTTCCTATGATCCCGTTGGGGAGCTTGCGAGGCGCGCCTGTGACGGCCTGCGCGGTGGTTCTGTCGGAAGCTGCTGCAGTAGAAGCGAACTCGACGGCCCGCGTTGGATCCTTGATCGCAGCGAACCGACACCCGAGCTCATAGAGTCCGTAAAAGCGCCCCCCATCACGTGGCGCCCTCCAGACGTCCAGAACCTTCGCCCGCTGCGCCGCATCGTCAGGTGGCTGCACCACCAAAGCGACACCCGCCCACGCCGTCGCAATCCTGTTCTGCCAACCATCATTCCGCCCATCAAACGGAACCGTGAGATGCCCGGCACCGGCATGAGCCCTGGCGGCCTGAATTAGGGGAGCAACAGCCTCCTCGAGCTGGAGGCCGATCATCTGCCCGCTGTGATAAGCGCTTCTCTGCTCGTCGCTTACGTCGTGAGCAATGAGGCTCTCCGCCGTAGCATTCAGCGACGTTATCGACCAGTAACCGACCGCCTCCTTCGCCAGAACATCAAACCTCTGCGCGGCCTCGGCATAGATCTTCGCGGGATCTTCGCGGCAGAGATGGCAGCCAGGACACGGTGCGCGCGCACTGCTGGCCGCCGAAGGCGCCTACGAGTGAGCGCCGCGTTTCCTAACACGCGCGCTCCTCGTAGGTGTTGACCCGGCAGGTTCCGCCGTCCAGACCGGGCTGGGCACCCCGGTTGCGCCGTCTAGACCGGGCTGGCCAGCTCGCCGGGTGGTCACCACGGCACGCCCTGGAGCGCGGTTCCGCCGAGGACACCGACGATGCGCGCGCGGTCCCGAGACGGCGGGCTAACCGGCGACCTACAGCGTCTTGAGCCGGCGAACGCGGTCGGCGACAGCGCGTTGAGACACCGGCGCGCTGGGCGCCAGCGCCTCGAATAAGTGCGGACATCCGGGGTGCAGGTGCAGCTCCGTGGGTATTCCGGCGTCGGCGAGGCGGCGGGCGTAGCTGATGTCCTCGTTGCGGAAAATATCGAGCTCGCCCACGTCGATGTAGGCCGGCGGCAGACCGGACAGATCAGTCGCCCTGGCCGGGGCGGCATACGGAGAGACATCGCCATCGCCAGCGCTTTCGCCTAGCAGCGCCCGCCAGCCGGTGACGTTGTCGTCGTAGGTCCACGTCAGGAACGGCAGCAGCTGCGGGTCGGGTACCGAAGTCCGGTCGTCCAGCATCGGATAGACCAAGATCTGTTGATTGATCGCCGGTCCGCCGCGGTCGCGAGCCAACAAACACACTCCAGCAGCGAGTCCGCCGCCGGCGCTGTCCCCCATCACGGCCAGCCGTGCCGGGTCCACTCCCAGCTCCCCCGCATGCGAAGCCAACCACAACAACGAGGCATAGCAATCTTGAACCGGGACCGGATGCGGAAACTCCGGCGCAAGGCGATAGTCGACGACCAGCATCGGTACCCCGGAGTCAGCCACATAGCGCCGCACCCCCGACTCGTACATGTCGCCGAGCTCCTCCAGCCCCATGATCATCCCACCGCCATGGATGTACAGCACGGCACTGCCAGGCTCGGTGGAATCGGCGCGGGAATACCAGCTCAACGGAATCGTTGTGCCGTCGTCGCTGACAACCGAGTAACGCTCTACGTCGACCCCCGCAACTGGCGGCCGCGAAGCCAGCACCTGAGCGAAGAGGCGCCGAGCGTTGTCCCGGCGCGCGTCCACATCGCCCACCGTGGGTGGCTCCGGTGCGGCGGCCATCAGCGGTGCCAGCTCTTCGAGCACTTGCGGGTCGATCTCCAAGCCCATTGTTTAGCCCCTCGCTTATGCGATGAGCCTAGCCTCGATCCACGTGTGTTCACGAACGCTGAAGGGAGTCTGAGTATCTGAAGACTGCGTGGTGAGCGATGTGGGAGAGTGCCCGGTTCACCCTCCTATCGTCGTGGCCTGACCCCGATTGGTTGATCCGACTGGACCACTCCAGCGGGCTCACCTGAGCGGGGCGGAAACTGACCGTCTCCACAACAACCAGCGGTATAGCCGGAGCCCGTCGTGCAGTCGCAGTGTCCAGGAGGCGATCGGGTGTCGAACCCGATTGACGTTGCGGGCGAGGCGGCCCTCAGCGTCTCGAATCTAGAATTTCGCCGGTGATCACTTCTACTCCCGCCGGTTGGTCAGTATTCCGCGCATCGCGCGTACCGAGGCGGGCACCGGGATCTCGGGGTTGCAGTCCGGCGAGCGTTGCGGCTCAACGTAGAGAGTGGTCAGCGGAACGATCCCGGCCCATACCCCGGCGGCGATATCTTCCTCGGGGTCCTCGGACCAACCGTCGCTGATTTTCAGCGCCCAGTTCGAGTCCCCGATCAGCAATCGTAGCGCCATGGTTGCCGCCAACTCCTTGCGTGAGCTGGCAGGAAGCTCAGCAACACGGCCCGGAATGAAGGTGTCGGTCAGCGTTTCGAGGTAGCGGACCTTGTCCTCGCCGGGGATCTGTTCAAACGTCCCGAACAAACACGCACTGCGATATTGGAACGAGGATTCGAATGCGCTGCGGGCGACCAGGACTCCATCGAGCGTGGTCACCGAAACCGCTACCGATGCGCCCCGAGCCAACTCGCGCAACCAGGGTGAGCCGGTGGATCCGTGGATCACCAGCTCGTCACCCATCCGGACGAAGCCAATCGGGAAGATCGCCGGATGCCCGTCGCGGATCACAGCGATGGTGGCCAACGGCGTGCTGTCGAGCAGGTCTTCAAGCTGACTGCGCGACGTGCTCTGCTTCTCGGGCAGGCGACTGACCGTGGTTGATGGCTGCGCCATGACGTTACTGTCGCACGCCCATACTCCTGCGGCCCGGAGCAACACGTCAGGCGTCCGTTGACCCAGACCGACCCCGAGGGGACGTGACAGTGAGAGCCATCGGAGGCCTCGTCCCGCGAAGATCAGCAGATGGGCGGCTCCTTGGCATGATTCACTTGGCGAGTGGGTGGGCTCTTGGGCGAGTGGGTGGGATAGGGCCTAGATGCCAGCACGGACCTCGCCCATGGAGAGGAATTTCAGTGGTGCAGGCGGGAGGGGTGTTGTGAGTACCGACACGCGCCTGAAGCTTGGGATTGCCCTGTTGGCCTTAGGGCTTGTCATGCCGTTGGGGACGGTCTTCGTCGCCGCGACCAATTGGCCGGACACATTGAAAACGCTGATAGGCGGCATCCTCTTTTTCGGTCTGGAGATCATGGCGATTCCGGCCGTGGCTCTGATGGGGCAAGAGAACTACAACCGCATCGTCAATCGAGTCAAGGCCATGCTGAAGCGGTTGAAGCCACCCGGCGATGTTGGCCGGACCCGGTACAGGATCGGCTTGGCCCTGTTCGGGGTCCCGCTTCTTATTGGCTGGATTGGGAGCTATCTTGCCGCCTGGCGGCCCGAGGATTATCCGATCCGAATTGGAATCAATCTTGCGCTCGACCTGACCATCGTGTCGAGCTTGTTTGTCCTTGGAGGAGATTTCTGGGACAAGCTGCGGGCACTGTTCCGTCACGACGCCAGGGCGATGGTGGTGCACTCGTCTGCAGAGATAGACGAGACGAACTAACAGTATTATCGTATTTTTATTCAAGTATTGTCCACTGGACATTCAAGTACGATTGCATGCTATCGTGTCAGGATGGCCCGCAGCGGAGTCGACACCAAGCGACGAATCCTTGAAGTTGCGACCAACCAGGCCTCGGTTATCGGGCTTGAGGGAGTCACCATCGGCCGGCTCGCCGCCGATGTCGGTGTCTCCAATGGCGCTGTCGCCAACCACTTTCCGTCCAAGAGCGAACTACAGCTGGGCACTATCGCACACGCTGTCACCGTCGTGCAGGCATTGGTCGCCGAACGCGCTGCGGCGGCCGAACCCGGTCTGCCACGGCTGCAAGCGACCCTGAATGCGTGGCTTGCTTACCTCGCCGACCCCCCATTCGACGGTGGCTGTTTCTTCTGCACAACCAGTATCGAATTTGGCTCGCAGCCCGGCGACATCCGCGACGTCATCGCGTCCGCAGCCCGAGCCGGTCTCGACCAACTCCTCGAACAGGCGCGTCTGGCCCAGCGACTCGGCGAGATCGACAGCGACGCACCCGCTGACCAGCTCGTGTTCGAGCTGCACGCCTACCTGCAGGAAGCCAACTGGGCGCGCCGACTCCTCGACGACGACACCGCCATCGACAAGGCCCGCACCGCCATCGACAACCGACTCCAACGGAAGGCCCACCCATGACCGAGCGACTCATCACCATCGAACAGCAGATTGCTGCCCCGCGGGCTGACGTCTGGAGGGTGCTCGCCGACTTCCCCAACATCGCCGACTGGAACAGCGGCGTGAAGGTCTCCCGAGCGACCAGCAGTGCCACCGGCGGGATCGGCGCCACCCGGCACTGCGACCTGGCCCCTGCCGGAGGTCTCGACTAGACCGTCACCGATTGGCAGGACGAACAGCGCCTCGTCATCTCCATCGACAAAGCGACCGTTGTGCCCATCGACCACGCTCAGATCACCTTCGTTCTCGAATCATCCCCATCGGACGAGTGGTTGAGTATCGCTACCGCCCCAAGGGCGGACCGTTGCGGCGCTTCGTCGGCCCACTCGTCGACCGACAGCTCGCAAAGGGATTTGCCGGGTTTCTCGTCGACCTGGAAAAAGCCGCACAACGAACCGATTGACCTATCGCCCAGGTGCCGCCGAACTCGACGACCAGTGCAAACTCGACTCAGTCCTCCGGGTTGTAGCCGAGGTTGGGGCCCAGCCAGCGCTCGGCTTCGGCCAGGGTCCAGCCCTTTCGAGTCGCGTAGTCGGCAACCTGGTCCTGGGCCATCCTGCCGACCACGAAGTACTGCGACTGCGGATGTGAGAAGTACCAGCCGCTGACGGCAGCACCGGGCCACATTGCCATCGACTCGGTCAGCTCGATGCCGGTCCGCTTCTGGACGTCCATCAACTCCCAGAGCGTTGCCTTCTCGGTGTGCTCCGGGCAGGCCGGGTAGCCGGGGGCAGGGCGGATTCCCACGTACTTCTCCCGGATGAGTGCCTCGTTGTCCAACTGCTCGTCGCGCTGGAATCCCCAGAACTCCTTGCGGACCCGTTGGTGCATCCGTTCGGCGAACGCCTCTGCCAGCCGGTCGGCGATCGACTCCAGCAGGATCGCGCTGTAGTCGTCGAGGGCTGCCTTGAACTCCGCGATCTTGTCGTGGCTGCCCAGACCCGTGGTGACGGCGAAGGCGCCGACGTGGTCAGCCAAACCGGTATCCTTGGGGGCGATGTAGTCGCCCAGCGACCGGTTCGGGATGCCGGCCCGGTGCTCGCCCTGCTGGCGCAGGTTGTGCAACGTGGCCATCACCTCGGTGCGGGTCTCGTCGGTGTAGACCTCGAAGTCGTCACCGACCGCGTTCGCCGGGAAAAAGCCGATCACACCGTTGGCCGTCAGCCACTTCTCCTTGATCAGGGTGTCGAGCATCTCCTGGGCGTCGTCGTAGAGCTTGCGGGCAGTCTCGCCCGAGGTCGGGTTGTTGAGAATGTCGGGAAACTTGCCCTTCATCTCCCAGGCGTTGAAGAACGGCTGCCAGTCGATGTACTCACGCAGCTCGGCGAGGTCGTACTCATGAAATTCCCGCACGCCGATGCCGTGGACGGGCACCGGCGGCGTGTAGCCGTCCCACTCGATCGGCGTCCGGTTCGCGCGGGCCTTCTCCAGCGTCAGCATCGGCCGCTCGCGTTTCTGCGCATGCCGTTCGCGCAGGGCTGCGTAGTCGGTCTCGGTCGCCTCTAGCAGGGCTGGACGCTGCTTGTCGTCGAGGAGCGCAGCAGCAACCGGCACCGAGCGGGACGCGTCCTTGACCCAGACCACCGGACCGCTACGTCTCGGCGACACCTTCACGGCGGTGTGGGCGCGCGAGGTGGTCGCGCCACCGATCAGCAGCGGGATCTCCAGACCCTGGCGCTCCATCTCGGCGGCGAAGTTGACCATCTCGTCCAGGGACGGGGTGATCAGGCCGGACAGCCCGATGATGTCGGCGTCGTGCTCCTTCGCTGCGTCCAGGATCTTCTGGGCGGGCACCATCACACCGAGGTCGATCACGGTGTAGTTGTTGCACTGCAGGACGACCCCGACGATGTTCTTGCCGATGTCGTGGACATCGCCCTTCACAGTCGCCATCACTATCGTGCCGTTGCTGGTGTCGGCATCACCTGGCTGCTTTTCCGCCTCGATGTAGGGCAGCAGGTACGCAACAGCCTTCTTCATCACCCGGGCCGACTTCACGACCTGGGGAAGGAACATCTTGCCTGCGCCGAAGAGGTCACCGACGACGTTCATGCCGTCCATCAGCGGGCCCTC
>Ga0209991_10000159_pt1 | contig 29822 bp, 30 predicted proteins | sample ChitaG_FD_183167 | JGI IMG/M metagenome (GOLD analysis project Ga0209991, IMG submission 183167) | Deep subsurface microbial communities from South Pacific Ocean to uncover new lineages of life (NeLLi) - Chile_00310 metaG (SPAdes)... | ecosystem: Environmental > Aquatic > Marine > Oceanic >... | reverse complement strand
TCAGTGCCGGCGACAACGTTGAATCGACAGTCCCACTATGATCACGCCGCATGACTGAGAGGGTATCTGGACCGGCGCCGGTACCAGCAGAGGCCCGCGAGGTAGCACCGCTCGATATTGCCGGCTCCGGGGTCATGCCGCCCGTTGCTGCCCAGGAAGTGTCAATGGCCACCAGCGGGGACCCCCACTTGGCCACCAGTGGGGACTTTTTCATGGCCATGGACATCCCTTCCAGCCCATTCCTGAGCCACAAGACTCCAATACCAGCCGGAGTCATCCACGGGGAACACGCCACGAGGACGCGCAGCAGTGAAATACCTTCGACGGCATCGCTAACCAGCGTAACCGAGAACGACTTGTTGGCCAGGACCGTGAGACAGATGCCCTGGCTACTTATTGAGATCAGAGCGAAGATCGCAGGGTGCGAACTGACGCGTAGGTCAAAGGAAGTGAGAATCTACAGGCGTTGTAGGTTCGCAAGTTGCGTGTTCTCCAGAATAGTTGCGTCTCATGAAACATCGGTTTCTCGGCGTTGCGGCGGATCGTCGTGGTTGCTCGTAATTGGCGGAGACGGTTGACGACGGGGTCGATGAGACGACGTCTGGTGGCCGAGGACTTGGAGTCATCGGGGACTCTGTAGAGCGGCCGATTACCAAGGAGCGGGTGAAACTCGACTATGCGTGCGGCGTGAGTTAGCGACTGATCTTGCCCCGCACTGCTTGACGCACCGAGCGCCGACGGCCATCACGTGCGGGGCAGCTACCAATCACCTATGGCTTCACCACCCCAACAGCCCCACCCCCGCCGAGTAGTCGCGGCGCTGGCTTCCCGCCGCCATCAGCATCGCCGGCGCGGTAATCGTCGGCGCCGTCCTCATTAACAACGGCAACAGACGCTACGGGCGGCTCGGCCTACTCGTCCCGGGCCTAGACCTCGCCCAGCGGCCGACAGGCGTTGGAAATCGGACTCCAGTACGTTCCGCCCCAGCAGTTCAGCGGGACCAGCGGCGGCCTACACACGTTGGCCACCGGATCCCACCAGTCGCCGTTCTGACAATCGAGCGGTTGCGCGGAGCCAGCTGCGGGGGTCACTAGCGACAGGACGGCGATCGGCGCGAGGGCAGCGATCAGGATGGCCGAACGACGATCGCGTTTTGTCATTCCCTCAGAATGCCCTAGCTTAGTCGCCCTGGAACTGTTTTAGCCTCCTGGCCTTAGAAACGAGGATGGAGTTGCAATGCAGGCGGCTGGCATCGCGGGCAGAGGCGTTATTCGGGCACCTACTGGTCATCGACCGAATGTTCGCATGTGATCTATGAGTCTCGTTTGGAGCTGGCGCGGCTGCTGTACGCAGATTACGAGCTCGCCGTGCGTCGCATCGTCTCGCAGCCGTCTCTACTGAAGGCAAAAGTTGCCAATGAGCTTCAAATTTGAAGTGGCGGTGAGACACGCTCGGGGGCGCCGTACTTGGCCAGAACCTTGTCCCGCACCCGCGGGTGAATGTTCACCCGAGTGATGTCACCGTCGTAGTGCTCGAGCACCCGGTGGTCCATAATTCTGCGCCACAGCGGCGGGAAGTACGTCAGCGCAATCATCGAGGCATAACCACTGGGCAGGTTCGGGGCGCCCTCCATGCTGCGCAGCGTCTGGTAGCGGCGCGTCGGGTTGGCGTGGTGGTCACTGTGTCGCTGCAGGTGGTAGAGAAACAGGTTGGTCACCAAATGGTCTGAATTCCAGCTGTGTTCGTGCGTACAAACCTCATAGCGGCCGCTGGCGGCCTTCTGGCGCAGCAGACCGTAGTGCTCGAGATAGTTGACCGCCTCCAGCAACATCAAGCCGAACACGGCAGAGATCAGGATGTAAGGGATGAGGGCGAGTCCGAAGACCGCGATCAGGATTGCGTAGAACACGACCGACATCGCCCACGCATTGAGTATGTCGCTGGACCAGTGCCACGGACTCTTGCCCTGCCGGCGCAGTCGCGTTGCCTCCAGCTCCCAGGACGACTTAAAGGCGCCCCACACGCTGCGCGGTAGGAACTCCCAGAATGTCTCGCCGAAGCGGGCTGAGGCAGGATCCTCAGGCGTGGCGACTCGGACGTGGTGTCCACGGTTGTGCTCGATGTAAAAGTGGCCGTAACCGGTCTGGGCCAGCGCGATCTTGGCAAGCCAGCGTTCCAGGGCCTCTTTCTTATGGCCCATCTCGTGGGCGGTGTTGATGCCCACTCCGCCCAGCACGCCCACCGACAACGCCAACCCGATCTTCGCCGGCCACCCCAACGACCCGTCGAATCCGGGCGCGCCGAGGTTTGACGTGGTGAAAAGGTAGGCCCCGAAGATCACGCTGGCGTACTGGAACGGGATGAAGATATAGGTGCAGTAGCGGTAGTACCTGTCGTTCTCCAGCCGCTCCATCACCGCATCGGGTGGGTTCTGACCGTCAGGGCCGTACCGCAGATCCAGTGCGGGCAGCAAAAGGTAAAGCAGGATCGGACCGATCCAGAACGGCGCCTGCGCGGCCGCGTGCCAACCCGCCAGGCCGAACGCCCACACCAACGGCATCATCATGAAGAACCCCGTCGGCACGATCAGGCCCATCAGCCAGAGGTAGCGCTTCTTGTCACGCCACTGCCGAACGTCGATCTCAGGAGTTTCGGCGGTCACACCCGTGACCGTAGTCGCCGCCGCGGGTTTGGTGGGGAATTTTCCGACGCGCGGCGCGGGTTGATCATCTTGATTATCGCCCGAGTGCTGGGAGCCGCGACAGTGGCCACGAAGTCCGCTGCACCGAAGGCGACGCCTATTGGACAATGCGCTCATTAGCTCACGCTTTAGAAACGGGCTCTTGTGGGTCCCCCCGAATCGTGGAGGATTCCTCTATGCGGCTTCCCGGTTGGGGGCCGCTGTGTTCTCGTAGTTGATGTGGCTGACCATGCCGATGGTGCTGTGCCGGCGGTCGTGGTTGTAGAACCCGTAGCACCAGTCAAGCACAACAGCCTGCGCCTGACGGGGTGATTCGAACCTATTGCGCGAGAGCACTTCCCATTCCAGCGACGAGAAAAACGCTTCGGCGACGGCATTGTCGAAACACGACCCCACCCGGCCCATCGATTGGCGGATCCCCAGCTTGCGGCACAGTGCGATGAACGTGTTTGCGGTATAGGTCGATCCGCGGTCGGTGTGGAAGATGACCCGCTGCGATTCGTCATCGCACCATATGGTCTGGTCACCGCCACGGGTGGCCACAGCCATCCGGATCGCCGCACAGGCCAACTCCGCGTCGGGATGGGCGCTGGTGGCCGCACCCAGCAGCCGGCGACTGAACAGGTCGACCACGGTCGCCAAATAGAGCTTGCTGCCAGCGGTCGGGACCTCGGTGATATCACCCACCCACTTGGCGTTGGACCGATCGGCGGTGAAGTTGCGGTTGAGCAGATCAGGAAACTTCGGGGCGGTCTTGTCCTGGCGGGCCAACCCGTTGCGCCGTTTGATCCGCCGGGCCACCAACTCCTGGCGGCGTATCGACTCCGCGACGGTCTTCTCAGTGACCGTCCACCCTTCAGCCCGCAGGTCAGCATGTAACCGCGGTGAACCATGCAGACCCTTGGCCTTGTCGAATGCCACCGCCACTGCTCGGTCGACGGTGCCGCGGCGCCGATCACGGGTGGTGTGCAAACCCGTTGACGCCGAGGGGCTCTGCGCACGGGTGATCCACTTGTAAAACCAGGCCGGCGAGATGCTCAGCACCGCGCAAGTGACCGTGTGTGGCATGCGGTAGTTGGCCCTCTGGTCGGCGACGAACCGCGCCACGCTCACTTCGTCGCCTCCTTCACCTTTCGCAAGGGCGCCAGACTCGCGTTGTTAGTGTTGTCGCCCTGGGCAGTGTTGTCGACGGGCCTAATTGCTCAACATGCTCACCACGCCAGGCGCTCTCGGAAGGAGCTTGATGAACTGGTACACCGGCAACACAACCTATGACACTGTCTTGACGATCGCCCTGGTTATCGCAGCGTTGGTGATCGTCGGCGGCTTGTTCGTGCAGAGTCCTTACGGCCGATTCGGGTCCACGGCGCGCGGGGTGAATCTCAACCCGAAGCTCGGCTGGTGGCTCATGGAGATCCCCGCAACCGTGGTGTTCGCACTCTTCTACTTCACCGGGCCGTTTCGATTCGACGCCACGCCGCTGGTCCTTGCGGCCATCTGGCTGCTGCACTACGGCAACCGGGGTTGGTTCTTCCCGCTGTCGATCAGGCAGGTGCCGGGCAAACGCAGCAGCTTCAACATCTCGGTGCTCGCTGCTGGAATGGTGATCACCGCGATGCACGGTTACCTCAATGGCTCGTTCTTCAGCCATGACTACAAGCATCAGTACGGCACCGATTGGCTGACCGATCCGCGGTTTCTCCTCGGGGTGATCATCTACCTCGGTGGATTCATCCTGCTGGTCTGTTCGGAGTCGATCGTGCGCAATCTGCGCGACAAGAAGAACCCGGGCAGCACCGAGTACAAGATCCCGTACGGGGGCGGGTTCCGGTTCGTCACCAGCCCGGCGTACCTGGGCGAGCTGATCGCGTGGGCCGGGTTCGCCTTGTTGACCTGGTCGCTCGCGGGGGTTGCCATTTTCCTGATCACGGCAGGCAATCTGGTCCCGCGGGCGTTCGCCACTCACAAGTGGTACCGCGAGACGTTCCCGGGTTACCCCGCCGAGCGCAAAGCCCTGATACCCGGAGTGATCTGATCAGACCGCCCTGACGAGGTACCGATAACACCCGCAAGTTCGGGCGGTCCGCTAGGCAGCTGAACGTGAGAACCTACAGCCGCCGCTGTAGGGCCACGGCGACGTGGCGATGATTTACCAACGAACACCAGGCCGCCGCATGGCCGTACACCGATTGGCGGCCAGTTGGACAGCAACCGATTCTGGCTCGTATCGGAGTTCGGTGAGAGATCGCAGTACGTCCGCAACATTCAGTCCGATCCGCGGGTCAGAATCCGAGTCGGAGGCCGCTGGCACGCCGGCACGGCCCATCGCCCGTTCAGGTAGGCCTCGCCAACCGAGTGCCAGGGCAGCGGCCTCCCCGTCTTGCCTCCCCATAAACCGCGCACCTGCGGTGAGAGGAATTCCTTGTCGGGGGAAGCCAGCGTCTGGAAGGCAACGCGGGCAGGGACACCCGCTGCCCGGGATAATGCGACGAACGAGCTCGCCTTGCCCATGCAGAATGCGACCCCGTGCTCGATAACGTCGCTGGCGGAGCGCTTTCCTTCCGCGAGATATCGGAAGGACGCGAGGATGTCGTAGGGCAGGTCACGCACGTAGTGATAAATGCGCCCGACCCGCTCGACATCCCCGGTTGTCCCTCGGGTGAGGGTGTCCGCCGTCGAACGAACGAGCGGATGGTTGGCATCCAGATAATCGGTGGTCGTCAGGTACGGATCGATGTCTCGCCCGATTTCCTTGTGCGCCATCAACGTTCCCTTTTCGCGCTCGAAGGAAATGTATGCCGACCGTCATGCTAGCGCGGCCACTAAGTGTGGCTCGCCGCTCATGGTTTCCGGTCCCCTCGCGCGCCGGACCTTCGCTCGATTCCTCGTCAGCGAGCGGCTAGGGAAACCGCCGTTGACATCGAAATCCGGATAGACCCCGAACGACGTGAGAGTTTTGGACGAAATCCGCCGAGATGCGAGACTGTCGGTACCGCCAAGGCGCCACCTGGTGGTTGGCTTGGGGGCCTTCGAATGGGTTGCGTGGCTCAACGAATGTATGAATCAACCCCGACATGAGGAGGCAATCCGATGGCTGATGTGTGGAGCGGATTTCGGCAGAAGCTGACCGCTATCGGCGAGGTGGCTGGCGCGCTGAACCGCTTGCGGCAGACCGGAATTATTGACCTCAGCGATCTGGGCGCCACGCTGGCTGTCGCGAAGGCCGCCGGCGTGTACGGGCCGCAGGCGGCGATGGCGATGCACGGGGCTCGTAAATTCGGGTCGCTTCCGGCGATCGTCGATGAGCGCGGCACCCGGACCTATCAGGATGTCGACGACGATTCCACTCGGTTAGCGCGGGGACTCAAAGGGTTCGGCATCCACGAAGGCTCGGTGGTAGCTTTGCTCTGCCGCGACCACCACGGTCTCATCATCGCCATGGCCGCATGCGGCAAGCTAGGTGCGCGGCTGGTGCTCATGAACACCGGATTCGCAAAGCCTCAGTTCGCGCAGGTGTGTGAACGGGAGAACGTTGAGATCGTTCTCCACGACTCCGAGTTTTTCGGTCTCCTCGACGCGCTACCGGCCGACCTGCCGCGTGTGCTGACGTGGTTGGACAACGGCACCGAATGCTCGCCCGTTGCGCAAACGATCGACGATCTCATCGCCGCGAATTCGACCGAGCCGCTGCCGGCACCGACCAGGCCCGGCGGGTTCGTCATCCTCACCAGCGGCACAACCGGCCTGCCCAAGGGGGCGTCCCGGGCCACGACTTCCCCGCTCGCCACGGCGCAAATGGTCGACCGGATCCCGTTTCCCCGCAAAGGCACGATGGTCATCGTGTCGCCGATCTTCCACAGCACCGGCCTGGGAAGCTACATGCTTGGTGCCGCGCTGGGCAACAAGATCGTCACCACTCGACGGTTCAACCCTGAAGGCGCTTTGAAACTGATCGCCGATCACCGCGCCGACATGCTCGTGGCAGTTCCGACCATGCTGCACCGCATGGTCGAGCTAAGCCCCGATGTCATTGCCAAATACAACACGTCATCGCTGGATACGATCATGCTGGCAGGGTCCGCGCTAAGGCCGGAGCTGTCCGATCGCATCCAGGACACGTTTGGCGACGTTCTATACAACTTGTACGGCTCCACCGAGTGCGCCGTGGCCACTGTGGCCACCCCAGACGAATTACGGAGAGCTCCCGGCACGGCCGGACGGTCGCCGGTGACCTGCGAAGTGGTGCTGTTCGACGAGAACGACCAGCGGGTCTGCGGCGCCAACAAACGCGGGCGGATCTTCATTCGCAGCGGGTCGCCCTTCGAGGGTTACACCGACGGCCGGAACAAGCAGATTATCGACGGCTACATGTCTAGCGGCGACATGGGCCACTTCGACGAAGACGGGTTGTTGTTTGTCGATGGGCGCGACGACGACATGATCGTCTCGGGCGGGGAGAACGTCTTCCCGCAGGAGGTGGAGAACCTGCTCGCGCAACGTGCCGATATCTTAGACGTGGCCACGGTAGGTGTCGTTGACACCGAATTCGGGCAGCGGTTGCGGGCGTTCGTCGTGGCTCAACCCGGCGCCGAACCGGACGCCGAGGAGATCAAGCTCTTTGTCAAGAGCAATCTGGCCCGCTACAAGGTGCCCCGCGACGTCGTGTTCATCGATGAGCTACCCCGCAACGCCACGGGCAAGGTTCTGCGACGCGCTCTGGTGGAGTACGAACAGCCAACCGCCGAGAACGTACAGGCCGATCCTGGCGAAGCAGAATAGATGCAGCACAACAGCGGTGCCGAATCCGACTCCGAGATCGGGAGGACAGCGTGGGGCGCATAGACGACGACACGTGGGACATCGCGACCAGCGTGGGCGCCACGGCGGTGATGGTGGCGATGGCTCGTGCGGCCGAAACCAACAGTGCCAATCCGCTTGTCAAGGACCAGTTCGCCGAGCAGCTAGTGGCATCCCCCGAGTTGGCGCAGGTGCGAGCGCAGGTGGCATCGTGGTGGACCGAACCCGATGGCACTGAAGCCGACAACACGCTGGTGAACCGTCAAGCGTTGGTCGATTATATGGCGGTGCGGACGCATTTCTTCGATGCGTTTTTCGGCTCAGCTGCCCGCGCCGGGATCGGCCAATATGTCATCCTAGCTGCCGGACTTGACGCACGCGCCTACCGTCTGAACTGGTCCTCTGACACTGTGATCTACGAAATCGACTTGCCGGCGGTCCTGGACTACAAGACCAGCACGCTGAACGCTAATGGCGCCACACCGGGCGCGATTCGCCGTGAAGTGGGAATCGATTTGCGCCACGATTGGCCCCCCGCGTTACGCAGCGCTGGGTTTGATCCCGCCCAGCCCACGGCCTGGCTGGCTGAAGGATTGCTGCCGTACCTACAGGCCAACGACCAAGAGGCGCTGTTCGGCCATGTCCACGAGCTCACCGCACCAGGCAGCCAGGTCGCTGTCGAGGTGGCAATCAAACCGAGCGGCTTGCTCGTTCACGAGCAGCCGCCAGGGGCCCAGCAGAAAAGCCCCACACTCCGCGCCGCGAGCACAAGCGCACAACCCGGCGAAGACGAGACGTTCGATCCGTCCCGGCTCTGGTACGTCGATGAGGACGGCCCGATCGATTGCGCCACGTGGTTCGACTCGCACGGTTGGACAACACAATCCCTAGACAGCCGGCAGGAGCAACTACGGCTGGGCCGACACAAGCCCACAGACCACGACCAACCTCGCCCGCTCTTGATGTCCTTCATCACCGCTGCCCGTGTCGGCGAGGAACACGAACAGACCGGCAGCGAAGCTGCCGGCAACTTCTAGGGGGCCAGATCCACCGCTCCTTCTCCGTGTGCCTTCAGCGGACTGTTGTTAGGCAGCGTCGATGCTGATTTGGCCGGCCGCGCACGACACCCGCGCGAGTAAGGACTGCGGCTACGTCGAGCAGGCGCTACGGCATGGCAAAGGGTCCTGCCGGACATCCAGGACGCACTGATAGGTGGAGCGGATACCGCCGCCCCTATATAGCAACGGATCGAAATACCACCCACGCCAAACGAAGTCAGCGACACCGAGAGCTCGACCGGCGCGGCCGACGGTCTTCCCCTGCACCCGCACCCCAGATGGTTGCGCGGAACCCGCCCCGCCAAAGTCGCAACGAATGCAGATTCACGAAGGCGCGCGACGCGGTTGGGTTATCAGGTATGACCTGGAAACCGAAGACAACGCGAGCGCAATGGGCTGTCTGGCCCAAACGAACAAGGCCGCCACCGGGGCTTCTATCTGAACGTGCGTTTGGCGAAAGCAGCCTTGACAACATCTCACGACTCCTCAATGCTTATCCTGGTACACATGGTTCTGCGGCGATGGCTGCCCGATGCGGATCGCGCGCATGGCGGTCCTTTGCTCACGTGACCATCTTCGAAGGGCAACCGCAGTACCAGGATGTCGGCGACGCCGAGATAGCTTACTGGCGTGTTGGATCCGGACCGACGCTGGTGTTCGTGCACGGCTGGCCGTTGTCGTCGGCGACGTGGGTGAAGCTCGTTCCGAAACTCTCGGAGCACTTCACCTGCGTCATATTTGATCAGGCAGGCACGGGGCTGACGCGCACGAACGGCGATACGGACTACAACTTTCGCGGGCAGGCCCGACGGCTCAACGCGTTCCTCGACGCGCTTGATGACCCGACAGTGCACGTGGTGGCGCAGAACACCGGAGCAACGATCGCCCGGCTGGCGGCGCTTCAATCGGGGTCCCGCATCGCAAGTCTGGTGCTGACCAACACTGAGATCCCGGGGCACCGACCCCCTTACATCGAGATGTTCCAGACGGCCACGAAGCTGCCGGGGGGAATGTGGTTGTTTCAGCAGATGCTCCGTTCGCGCACCTTCATCCGCAGCGCGCTCGGCTTCGGAGGATGCTTCACCGACAAGTCCTTGCTGGACGGCGACTTTCGCGCGCGGATCATCGAGCCCCTGTTGCGCTCGCGGGAGCGCATCGAAGGAATCATCCGCTACTTATGGGGCATCGACTGGGGGATCGTGGATGGCCTTGCTGCCGGCCACACCCGGCTCAATGTCCCAGTGCTGTTTGTGTGGGGCGAGGACGACCCGACCTTTCCGATCGAGCAAGCGCGACCGATGGCGACGCAGCTCTCGGATTGTCGCGGCTTCAAGGCCGTGCCAGGCGCGTCGCTGTTGGTGTACGAGGAGCGTGCCGATGTGGTGGCCGAGCACGCACTAACCTTCTATCGTGAGCTCGGCGCGATTCAATCGCCGTATGTTGGCGGCGAATGACGTTGATTAGCAGGCGAGTTCGGCTTGCCCCAAGGTAGGTGATCGTGTGGGTGGCGATGCTTTGCGCCGACCATCCGCCACGCATGCCCGGCTCATGGCGTCGGCGGTGGACCCGGGATTTCGATGCCGTAGACGGCGGCCATCGCAGCGAGCTGCCCCGGGTCTGGCGGGGGCACATCCGTGGGGGGCATCGAAAGATGCTGCGGGCTCTCCGGCTCGGACCGCGAACGCCTCGAAACCTGCAGGAGTATGGATGGTCAGGAAGCGCGCTTCCTTGCTAGTAACGACAAACGAGTGGGCCAGACCGCGGGGCAGCATCGCGGCGGCTCCCGCCCCGGCCGATTGCGTCACCCCGTCGACCTCCACGCGCAGTTCTCCATCGAGCACGATGAATGTCTCCTCGTCGTCGCGGTGTCGGTGCAGCGGGCTCGAGTAGCCTCGCTCGCCACTGTGCTCAAGGACGGCGAGGGCGCCCCCGGTGGTCGAGCCGTGCGTACGTACGCGCACTAGGGCGCCTAGAAACCAAACGGCTTGCTGTTCTTGCTCGCTGAGAATGGTTGGCGCAGTCGGGAAGCCCCGCCCGCCGCCACTGGCGTCTGATATGGACGTCATCCTTTGGGACCTCTCGTTGAGCGCATCTCCTCAACGACCATCTCATGATCTGCCCCGGCGTAACTACTCACCGAAAGGATTCGACGCCGTTCAACCATGGAAGTGGACCAAGCCTACCGTGCCACACTTAAGTAAGCTGGGGGGATGCGATTCTCGGTGTGGCCTGGCGCTGCGCAACCCTGGCAGGATCTTGTCGACCTCGCCCGACAGGCGGACGCCGGCTTCTGGCATTGCGTGTACATGTTCGATCACTTCATGCCCCGCGATTATCTTCTGGAAGGCGAGACGGGAATGCTGGAGGCCACCGGGGTGCTCGCCGCGTTAGCGGGGTCCACGACTCGGGTTCGGTTGGCTCCGCTAGTGCTGTCGATGACTTACCGACATCCGGCGGTGCTGGCCAACTGGGCAGCCACCGTCGACCACATCAGCGACGGCAGGCTCACCCTCGGATTGGGCGCAGGCTGGCAGGTCAATGAGCACGAACACTACGGACTCGAGTTAGGCCGGCCTGGTGAGCGGGTGAGCCGGTTCGCCGAGGGTCTGACTGTTATCCGTGGTCTGCTCAATCAGCCGCGAACCACGTTCGGTGGCAAGTACTACCGGCTCGACGACGCACCGTGTGATCCGAAGCCGCTGCAGTCGCCATTGCCATTGCTGATCGGCGGGACTGGCCCGCGAATGTTGCGTCTGGTCGCCCGATACGCCGATGAGTGGAATTGCTGGTCGGCCCCGGATAGCTTCCGGGAGACCGCCGATAAGTTGGATGCCGCGTGCGAAGAGGTCGACCGCGACCCCTCGACGATTGTGCGGTCCACTCAAGCGCTGATCATCGTCACCAATTCAGCAGCGGGCGAACGCCAGGCGGCGGCGGTTGCGGAGAAGTCGCCGCTGCCGGTGATTTACGGCAAGCCGGCTCACATCGTCGAAGCCGTGGCACGCTGGCGCGAGGCGGGCGTGGATGAAGTGATCATCCCTGACAGGGCGATGTCAGTCGATCGGCGCGGCGATGCCTACGACGCACTCGCCGACGCGCTAAGGGAGCTGGCCTAGCCCAAGTTCGGCCGTGTCACGTTCATGGTCCTCCCCGACCCCACTCGGACCACAGGACTCCGCTGCCACCCAGACTCGTTCACGGGGGACACGCCAGGGCTAGACCTTCTGCCAGGTTCCACAACCCGTCGAGGTCACCTCGTCCCCATCCTCGAAAGTAAACGAAGCACGCCCACTGTTGACCGTGTACGTAGTCGGCTTGCCACTTTCGATAGTGTCCGTGGTGACATCGGCGGTTCCACCAAGATCACCACTCAAATCGATGTCCTCACTAACTGTTTTGATCGTTAGCGTGCAAGGCTTCGACTGAGCTGCAGCCATCTTGTACTGGCCGGCAACGACTGCGGTACCGACCTCGTAGCTGCCGTCAGCAAAGCTGGTCGACGATGCTGAATCAACGGATGCTCGGGGACTGGGACTGGGACTGGGACTGGGACTGGGACTGGGACTGGGACTGGTCGAGGGGTCTATTGAGGATGCGCTCGACGGTGCCGGCGAAGTCGACGACGTCGCCGAGTCTTGACTACAAGCGGCAGTGGACACCACCAGCAAGACAGCAGTGGCGGATGGAATAATGATCTTGTGCAGTGTCATTCGGCCAAGCTACTGCAGTTCGGGCCGTTTGATGCGTGGGAGCCCATCGAAGCCACGGAATCGACAATGTGGCCGGTTCAGCGTTCTGTGTTTTGACGCTAAGCCTCATCCGGCGGTGAACTTGCGTAATCCCACGACACGGTTTTAAGGGGCGTCATGCGGATGTAGGCGGCGCCCGGTCTCGGCGCGGTGGGCCACTCGGACTCCGGCACCCCTCGGGCGCGGGCGCCTTCCCTTGCGAGCTGAAGTGCTTCGCTTTGTTCGCGAATGATGCGTGCGTGACCCTGGAACATCACTCCCCGGATATCCGCCATCGTGGAGCCGTCTTCGAGCAAGATACTCACGTTCGGGTTGCCATCGACGTTGGCAACTTTGCGTGTCCCCTCCCGCACGCCCATGATGATGTCGCGGCCAAGGCGAAAGTATCCAAGGGGTACGGTGTGCGGGAACCCGTCGCTATCGATGGTGCTCAGCATCGCCCAGCCTGGGCGGCTATCGAGATACTTTCGAATTTGTTCGTCGCTAAATTTTCGCGGCATGAAAATAGGGTAGCAAGACCGAACTCGGTTCTTTGCGTGGCGGTTCGGCGGCATCAACCTTGGCGAGCCCGGCGGCCTCTATGGGCATGGATACTGTGTCTCACAGTGGAGTTCGCCATTTCATGAACCGCGTCGCATCCGCAGTAGGACACGCCGTACCCCAGGTTGCGCCGGTGAGCCGTGGGGGAAGCGGAAGGCGAAACCGCCCTCGATTCTCTCCAACAACATAGCGTCCTGTTCGAGACCGTGAACGACAAATATAGGGCCGCACTCATCTGCGTCCCTCAGACCAACAGCGGCACAATGACTAGCGACAACAGCGCCATACCAGCGACGACCGGCCAAAGCGCACCGGCTAGGACGGCGAACGCTACGCGAGTAAGAGGCCTTCCTTCTGTGCTTGGATCGGAAAACGGGATGGCGCCGCTGATCACTGCCAGTGCAACAATGAGCGCGCCGCACAGGTACGTAACGAGCATTTGGATCACCTCAATCTGTTCGCGGGCTACTTCGCTCCATATTGCTGAGATACGCTGTGCTCCGCCCAATGACGGCCTAAGCCCAACCTGTGGAGTCGGTAACGAAACATGCACGGCCAGGCCACTTTTTGGATTGTGGTAACGAAACATGCACGGCCAGGCCACGTTTTGGAATTCGGTTGGTCCACGCGTACGTACTGACCGCGGGCACGGCGGCATCGACCTGCGAAGCCAAAATGTCGAGCGGGCGCATTCGCGAGCTCCCTTGCCGAGCGCAAGCTACACCGGTCGGGCCGGGGCATGAAAGGTGGCGCGGTGACGAGCCAGGACGTCGTAGCCGAAGTCGCCGGTGGGATCGCGCCACACCGTGTGGATGTGGTTGACGTCGCTCTGGGTGTTGTCGTATTCGGCGAGAAGTCGCGGTCCTTGCAGTCGGTAGTAGTGCGGTTGCCCGCGCTCGACGCCTCCAGCCCACGCAAAGTGGACCGCGCTCAGTTTGTCACCGGCGAACTTCTCGGCTTCCCGCTCAGCAAGCTCCTCAGGGATTCTACCGATGAAGATGTCGAGAACTGCCCGTAGCAGCTCACGCTGGCCGACCGTCAAGGCCGTCGCCGGAATACCTCGAGGGGTGTCGGTCAGTCGGACAGCGCGGTGATGTTCGGGTCGTACGCCGGCCTTTGCTTCGGCGGTCTGTTGTATAGCGTGCACCAGGTCACGCAATCGAGGCTCGGTGAAATGACCACGCCAGACGTCGGGCAGAGGCATCGGAATATCGCCATCGCTGACACGCGGACGATTGCCACCGACAATGTCGACCGGGGCGACCGAACAGATCAGCGCGTCAAGGGTCTGTTCCTCGTCCAGGGAGTCGACGAGTTCACGTGCGAGATCCTCGGCCGCCCCTAATGGTCGCAGTAGGTGCCCGCCGAGCAAGGGCGATTCGGCCGGATCCGCACCGAGGAAACACGGTGAGCTGGATTGGACATCGCTGCCGAGTACGAGGTGCTGGATGGACACGTGGTGCCCGCCGAAACGCCAGGACCAAGGGCCCTACAGGTCGGGTTCGCCGAAAACTTTGAGCCAATACAGCTGAGGATCGCGCCCACGTTCGCGACCGAAGTCGACATGCCAGTTCTCCACATGGTCGAGGACATTCTCGAGGGCCATGATCGCGGTTGCGGTGACGTAGCCGGGTTTGGACAGGCCCGTGGCGAGAAGCTGCATCGCGCGGCTCTGCTGGGCTGGGCTCATGTGGGAGAGCGGCAGGCCTCCATGATCGGTAGGGGTGTAGTACCACCGGTGGCGCTCATCGTCGGAGGGTCACGGCGAAAGCCCTTGGAGGCGCTGGTCGTCGGTGAGGCTGTCGAGCCACGACCGGGCCGCGCCGGTCATGCGCTGCGCCGAAGTGTCGTTGGTCATCACGCTCTCTCCATCGAATCCGGCCGGCCGTCATCTCGCCTACACGGAGGTACGTTTCGCCGCCCCTACGATATGCACCTCCTGCATGACATAGCGGTGAAACTCGGCCCCTAAACCGGATCGTTCACCGCTGACGGCCGCGGCGCCAGGCGGCGACCGAGATGGCGATGCCGATGAGCACGACAATCGGTCCAAGGACAGACCAAGTGGCCGTGTTACTCATCGGGCTGCCGGACACCGCGCCAAACCCTTGCAGCGTGAAAAGTAAACCGGCAAGCGCGACGAGCACGCCTATGACAATGACGACACTTCGCATGACCTCGACGGTAACTGCTCACCTGGCGCGGCGCCTACGTAGCTCACCGGAAGGTCCTGCCACTCAGGGGGTTATGACGGCGCGGACAACCACGACCTTGGGCAAAGCAGTGGCCGGCCTGCCCGGCCAAGTCCACGCCGGCCAGGCCCGGACCGCGGCGGCGGGGATCGACGGAACTATGGTGATGCCCAGCGCGGTCAGGCCGATAAGCCAACGATTTGTGAGGGAGCTTGCCCACATTACGAGCGGAAAAACATTACGAGCGGAAAAACTGTACAAGGTCTTCGGACGTCGATCCGATGAAGCCGTTCGGCGACTGGAAGCTGGCGAGGATCAGGCGACAGTCTGCGAGGAGCTGAAGGTCACCCCGGCGGTCACCGATGTGAGTTTCGAGGTTAATGCCGGCGAGATCTTCGTGGTGATGGGCCTGTCGGGTTCGGGCAAGTCGACACTTATCAGGATGCTCAACGGGCTCCTGCAGCCGACCTCCGGGAAGGTCTTCCTGGAGGACCGGGAACTGACCGCCCTCGGCGACAAGCAGCTGCGAGGGCTCCGGCGACAACGGGTGAGTATGGTATTCCAGCAATTCGCCCTGTTCCCGCACCGCAGCGTCCTGGATAACGCCGCCTACGCACTTGAGGTCCGAAAGATCGCCAAGGAGGAAAGGTTCGAAAAGGCGCGGCGGGCATTGGAGATGGTCGGCCTCTCCGGCTGGGAGAAGAGTTTGCCGGTTCAGCTCTCCGGGGGCATGCGTCAGCGTGTTGGCTTGGCTCGCGCCCTGGCTGCCGAGACCGACATCCTGCTGATGGACGAGGCGTTCTCCGCGCTTGATCCCCTGATCCGCCGGGAAATGCAGGACCAGCTGATCGACTTGCAGCGTTCCCTCGAAAAGACGATCGTGTTCATCACCCACGACTTGAACGAGGCGATGAAGCTGGGCGACCGGATCGCCATCCTGCAGGCCGGCAGGGCTGTGCAGATCGGAACCGCCGAAGAGATCCTCAACGCTCCTGCCAACGACTACGTTGCGCAATTCATGGCCGACGTGGATCGCAGCCGAGTGCTGACGGCGGACATGATCAAGGAGAAGCCGCGGGCCACGGTCGACGCGCGATCCGACCCCGGCGAGACGCTGCAAACCATGCGCGATCACCGGCTCACCGTCGCGTTCGTGACCGACGCCCAGCAGCGTCTGGCCGGTGCCGTCCTCGACGATGAGGTCGCGGCCGCCGCAACGCGCGGGGACGAGACCATCGAAAGCCTGGTACGCGCCGACATCCGCCAAACGAAAGCCGACGCCTTCATCGCCGAGCTGCTGGTACCCGCCGCACAGAGCCTGCTTCCCATTGCGGTCGTGGACGACGATGAGCGACTGGTCGGCGTTGTTCGGCGTACGAGGTTGCTGGCCGCGCTCGGCGGGCGCAATTCCGATTCTCACTACGACGCTGAGGAGGCAAACCGTGTCTGAACTGGTGAGCGCGCAAGGCGACGTCCTTCCCAAGGTTCCTGTGGGTGAGGCCGTCGAGTGGTTCGTCGACTGGCTTTACGACAACTTTCTGCCGTTCTTCGAATCTCTGAGTTCACTGGGCACGTCGATGTACGAGGGGCTCTCCTCTGCACTTCTTTACCTCCCGTCCCTGGCCATGGTCGGGTTGTTGACGCTGCTCGGTTTGTGGCTGCGGGGTTGGAAGTTCGCGATCTACGCGTTGTTGAGCACCGCGCTCATCGTGTCCATGGGCTTCTGGGAACATGCCATGCAGACGTTGGCGCTGGTCATCATCACCACCGTGGCCGCCACTGTTGCGAGTGTCCCGTTGGGGATTCTGGCTGCCTACAACGAAAGCTTCAGTCGACTGGTTCGTCCCGTCCTGGACTTTATGCAGACAACTCCGCCCTTCGTCTACCTCATTCCGGCCCTGGCGCTTTTCGGCATCGGTGTCTTCCCGGGAATGGTCGCGACGGTGATATTCGCGATGCCGCCGGGTGTGCGCTTGACCGAACTCGGTATTCGCCAGGTCGACCCGGAGATGGTCGAGGCCGGAGAGGCATTCGGCGCCCCGCCATGGCAAATCCTGACGAAGATCCAGATCCCGCTTGCCCTGCCGACGATTCTGGCCGGAATCAACCAGGTCATCATGCTCGCGCTGTCCATGGTCGTCATCGCCGCCCTGGTCGGTGCGGGGGGGCTCGGGGAGGACGTTTACTCGGCCATCACCCAGACGAATATCGGTCGCGGCGCAGCCAGCGGGCTAGCCGTTGTCCTCCTCGCTATCTACCTGGATCGACTCACCCAGGCCCTGGGAAACCGTTCGGCGGTCAAGAAGGCGGAGCGGGTAGCGGAGGCCGCTTGATGTGCCGCGCCGGGCAACGAACCCCCGATTACGATCGACCAAGCCGATCCTTTCGACTGGGCTTCTGGCAGAGTCGGAGACCTGCCTTCGGGCGGGGCAACCAATCCATGGCAAACGAAGGGACTACGCGTGCGACGTAACAGAAGGTGTTCCCGCCTGACTCAGGCAGCGGGCGTGCTGCTGGCAATCGCGTTCATCGTCACCGGATGCGGCGGGAGTGAGCAACAGCAGAAGGACGAGCTGACGATCGGATACATCCCTTGGGATGAGGACGTTGCCGTTACCTATCTTTGGAAGGATCTCCTGGAGCAGCAGGGTTACGCCGTCAAGATGCAGCTGCTGGAAGTAGGTCCGCTGTTTGCGGGTGTGGCTCGCGGCGATCTGGACCTGTTCTTCGACGTCTGGCTGCCCACCACCCACAAGAGCTATTGGGAACAGTATGGCGACAAAGTCGAGAAGCTCGGCCAATGGTACGACGACGCCTCCCTGGAATGGACCGTCCCGGCCTACGTTGAGGACGTCAACTCGATAGCCGACCTCAAGGGAAAGGCCAGCGAATTCGATGACGCGGTCATCGGCATCGAGGCCGGAGCAGGGCTCACCGAAGCCTCCAAGAACAAGGTGATCCCCGAATACGGGCTCGGTGACGAGTACACCGTGAAGACCTCGTCGACCCCGGCGATGCTGGAGGAGCTCAAGCGTTCCATCGACGCCCGGAAACCGATCGTGGTCACCCTCTGGCATCCGCACTGGGCCTACAGCGCCTATCAACTCAAGGACCTCGAGGATCCCAAGGGCGCCCTCGGCGGAACCGAGACCATCTCGGTGATCGCCAAGCAGGGTTTCAGCGACGACTTCCCCGAGGTCACAAAGTGGATCAAGAACTTCTCCATGGCTGACGAGCAGCTAGCGTCGCTGGAAAACGAGATCCGGAAAGCCGGTGAGGACAACGAGGGAAAGGGAGTCGACACCTGGCTGCAGAATAACCCGGACTTCCCGGCGAGCCTCGGTATGCCCGGCTCGTGATCCGGCTCCAGTCTCCAACCGCTCGCGGCTGCGGGCAGGCCGGGGATGGCGTCCAGCGATAGCTTGGTGCTAGCCGGGCGTACTGTGCCAATGGTGCACGTTGATGTGATGACCTACCCGTTGCCTTTAGGGCAGATCGGCGACCTCGCCCGCCGCGCTGAAAGCTCGGGCTTCTCGGGTCTTCTGTTCACCGAACTTGGACGCACTACCTATCTCAACGCAGCCGTGGCATCCCAGGCCGCACCCGGTCTGGACCTGTCGACCGGCGTCGCGGTTGCTTTTCCGCGCAGTCCGTTCGTCACGGCGGCAACGGCTTGGGAACTCCAGGAGGCCACGGGCGGGAAGTTCCGGCTCGGTCTGGGCACGCAAGTTCGCAAGCATGTGGAGCAGCGGTACGGCATGAACTTCGAGCGTCCCGGTCCGCGTCTGCGCGACTACGTGCTCGCCGTGAAAGCGTGTTTCGCCGCGTTCCGAACGGGGACGCTCGATCACCACGGCGAGTTCTACGACCTCGACTTCATCACTCCACAGTGGAGTCCGGGGCCCATCGACGCGCCCGATCCCAAGGTCGACATCGCAGCGGTGAATCCGTGGATGTTGCGGATGGCAGGTGAGGTGGCCGACGGGGTTCATGTCCATCCGATCGGTGAGCCAGGGTATCTCGCACGCCACGTCGCGCCCAGGGTTGCCGAGGGAGCGGCGAAGTCGGAGCGCTCGCCGACCGAGATCGCGGTGATTGTGCCGGTCATGACGATAGTCGGCGACAGCGACGAAGAGCGCCACAACGAGCGTGAACTCGTGCGCGCCAGTATGAGCTTCTACGGCAGCACGCCTAACTACGCGTTCATCTGGGACGAGGCCGGATTCGAGGGTACGACGGCCCGCATCCGTGAGAAGCAGAAGTCCGGCGACTTCACCGGTATGGCTGCCCAGATCACCGACGATCACATCGCGACTTTTGCCACTGAGTCGACCTGGGATGACTTGGCTGACGCGCTCATCGACAAGTACAAGGGAATCGCGAGTCGCATTGTCCTCTACAACGCCCTCGGTGATCCTGAGCGTATCGAGCGTTACGGTCAGGTCGCCCAACGCGTATCACTGATGGCGTAACTAGTTCGGCGGGTTGAAGGCCCAGGACGTTAAACGACTTAGGAACCGGGGAGAACCTTGCGTCCGTCTTTAGGAGACCCGTATCCAGGGGTCGCAGTTCTCGGTCTTGAAGGCCACTGCTGTTTCCGAAATTTTCGCGTACATCGGGCCCAAAGAAGAATTCGCGTCGACTATGTCATCAGGACTCGCCGCAGGTGTGCTGTGCGTTGACCACTAGCAAAATGAGATCGGGGACACATTGCCGAAAACAAAAATAAGGGGAGTCGACGGCCCCTGCGTTTGATAGGTACCGGGCGCAATATCAGCCCCTACCTGAAAGACCCCATTTCCGGGGACTGGGCCACCCGGTTCGGCAACAGCCGGTGCGGCAAACGCGATTGTTGCGGCACAGGCCACGAGCCCGGCCGATGCGCGAAACCCAGTCGCTGGGTGCATTTTTCCTGTCTCTTATCCTGATTTGCCCGAGTGCCAGCTTATGCGCAGGTGCGCTGGAGCAGCGCTCAGCGGCTATACGGGGTCCGCTCGGTTGTCCAAGACCGTTGGGCGGCAGCACGCCCTCGACATGATCCTCCGAGCGAAGACACTGAGTGGCCCGGAAGCGAAGACCATCGGTCTCGTCGACGAAGTGTGGCCCCTCGGCCAGCTGAAGAACCGAGCGACGGACCTCGCCGTCGAGCTGGCGAAGCAACCGGCGCTCGCAGTCCGGGGCGTACTCGATACTCTTTACGACTGCGAGCGCCGCACCTTGGCGGATCTGCTCGCCGCGGAGCGGCAGGCCGTCCACGCAACCTTGGGGTCCGACGATGCCCGGGAAGGGGTTCGGGCTTTCCTGGAGAAGCGGACGCCAGTGTTCAATCGCACTCCGGGCAATTCTGCACCAAACTAGCGGCACCCACTGGCATCGTACGAAGCGGCACGGGTTAGCAAGCGCGACAGTGTTGTTCAGTCTCCGCGGATGGGTCAGCTGTCCTCGATGCTGAGGGCCTGCGTGGGGCAGTCCGTGCAGGCCGTTTCGAGGTCGGCTCGACGGTCCTCGCCGGGCTCGTCTACCAGGATGGTCAGCGCACCGTCAGCTCCGATTTCGAAGATGTCCGGTGCGACGCCTTCACACATGCCGATGGAGGAGCATCTGTTGCGGTCGACCGCGATTCGCATCGGGGTCACCGCCGCGGGGTGTATTGCGCGGTAATAGATTTCACGGTGTGGAAGAAATTGCCGGTGCCCAAGACCGGCTCGCCAACGATGCGGATGTCGGGCAACCGGGTCAGTAATTCACGGAAGGTCGCCGAGAGCTGTTTACGGGCCAGCTGGTTGCCCAGGCAGTGATGAATGCCTCCGCCGCCGAACGACACGTGCTTATTGGGCGAGCGGGACAGATCGAAACGTTCAGGGTGGTCGAAGACCTCGCTGTCCCAGTTGGCCGCGGCATAGAACATGATCACCTTGTCGCCGGCGGTGATGTGTTGGCCCGCCAGCTCGGTGTCGTGGGCCGCCGTGCGACGAAACGTCATGATCGGGGTGGCCCAGCGCAGGATCTCTTCAGTCGCCGACGGCATCCGTCCCTGCAGATCTTCCATCAGCCACGCCCGCTGGTCGGGGAAGTCGCTCAGCGCCTTCATGCCGTGGCTGGTGGATTGGCGCGTGGTGTCGTTGCCGGCGATCATCAACAAGGCGAAGAAAGAAACGATCTCGTCGTCGGTGAGCTGTTCCCCGTCGACCTTCGCTGCTACCAGCGCGGTCAGCAGATCGTCCTTCGGTTGGGCGCGGCGCTCGGCGATCAACTCGGCGGCGATCCCACGCAACGTGGTGAGTGCTTGAAACAGCCGGGTCATCGGCTCAGTGCCACCCAGCAGCTCCGGGTCCCGCCAACCGTCGACGAGCTTGCTTTCCTCGGCGATGACCTGGCGGTAGCGGTCTGGCACACCGACCATGTCGCAGATGTTGTGCATGGGCACCAAGGCGGCGACCTCTTCGACGAAATCGATCTCACCTTTGTCAGCGATGTCGTCGACGATGCGAGCCGAGTTGGCGATGATGTCCTGCTCGATGCGGGCCATCTGCTTGGGGGTGAAGGCTGAGGTCAGCAGCCGGCGGATCTTGGTGTGCCGCGGCGGGTCCATGGCGATGAATCCCTGCCCGTAGTCAAGTATTTCCTTCGGAAACGATTCGAAGGCGACGCCTTCTCCTGACAGAAAATCCTCGGGGCGCCGGGTCACCTCCACAAGGTCGGCGTGACGCATCACCGCCCAGAACCCCTGGTCGTTGGGATCCTCGATAAGCAGGTCCGTTACGGGGCGATGCCAGGACACCGGCCGATGCTCGCGTAGCTCGGCAAAGGTTTTTTCGCGCTGGGCCGCGGTCTGCGCCCAGAACGTGTGCGACGACAGGTCGGCGGGGTCATACTCGCGCTCAGCCCGCGCAACGGCGATCGTCATGGGGTCCTTTCCTCCGAGTAACCCTTCCCACATTCCGACAATTTAGAAGAAATGTCAAGAGGGGTAGACATAGAGTGAACATATGACCGATCCAGGGGCGTTTGACACGATCGTCAGGTAGCAGAGACTGCGGGTCATATTTGTCGCTTGGAGTTTACGATGAAGACATGACGACGGTCGCTGAGCTGCGGGCCGAGACCCGCGCCACCGCGCGGGCGCGGCTGCGCGACCTGGCACTCGACGCCGCACGCGCCGCCGCGATCGAACGGGGGTGGGGTGCGGTGCGCATCAGCGAGGTCGCCGCCGTCATCGGCACCAGTCGCCAAACCCTGCATACCGAATTCGGCACCAAGGACAACCTCGGACAGGCCCTGATCTCGCGAGAAGCCATTCTGTTTGAAGACGGCGTTGCCCAACGTCTGGCCGCGCACCCCCGCGACCTGGGCGCAGCCGTATACGACGCCGCGTCGTTCGCTTTGCATGCAGCGGCTACCAACCCGCTGCTACAAACCGCGCTCAGCAACGCTGACGGCGCCGGCGGCACGCTGCTGCCGTCACTGACCACCGGTAGCGAACCCCTGATTAGCCGCGGGGTAGAGCTGGTCAGCACCTGGTTCATCAGCCAATGGCCCGACACGAACTCCAACGATGTGCGCACCATGGCCGAAAGCCTGGTGCGCCTGGTGATCAGCCACGCCATCGCGCCTACCGTCACCCGGGAGGTGGCCGCCGGCGATGTCGCGCTTGTGGCCTGCCGCTGGTGCGGGCTGCCTGAACCCGCCCGGCGGCGCCCAGAAGCAGATTAGGGTGCCAGCTGTCACCTAGTCCCGCAAGACGTTTGGTGGGTTCGAGACAAACCCGACCGCTTGAACCGATGTCGAGGATCATCAAGGCGCAACGCTTGGGCCGCCGAGATCCTCATCGCCGCGGTGGCGGGCCGGGAGCGAGGCGATGATCGCATCCGTAGGGGAACGCCACGTGATGCCGAGGTCGGCCAAGGTGGCGGTGTCATCGGTCGGCGTCGCCGAGGTGAGTAGCAACGCCGCCTCGTAGCTCAGGCCGTCACCTATCGGGACGATGCCGCCCAGCAGGTCGCCGATGCGGTTTATGCTGCGAAAGACCCCAGGGCTGAGGGGAACTCGTTTGAACTGCCGGCCTGCGCCGCGTTCGAGGGCGGAGATCATTTCGTTGAACTCCACCATCACGCCGCCGCATACGTAGCGGTGCGGGCCACCCCCGGGGGTCATCGTCGCCGCGTGCACGGCGGCGACGTCGCGGACGTCGATCATCTGCATGCCGCCACGCAACCGGGGAGCCACACCGAACCGCACCATCGGCGCCCAGCCCCGCTCGGTGACACCGGGTGCGGTGTGGAACGCCTCGCCGACCACGCTCGACGGGTAGGTGACGATTACCGGTGCGCCCTGAGACTGCAGTCGCCGCGCGACGCGGTCGGCGTAGCCCTTGGTCTGGGCGTAGGCGCTACGGCCATCCGCGGTGGGGGTGTCTGGGCCGATGACGCCGTTCGGTGGTGGGAACAGGGCGCTGTAGCTGCTCACCGACACCACCGGGTCGAGTCCCTTCTCGACCGCGCGGGTGAGTACCGTCTCCGTGGCGTGCGCGTTGATCTCCCACATCAGCGCGTTGCGGCGGTTGTCAGTGCCCACCACACCGGCGGCGTGAAGCACTGCGTCGCAACCGCTGAGTAGGCCCTCGATGGTCGCGGCGTCGCGGATATCCCCGGCCTGCAAGTCCACATCACCGGCTGCCGCCAAATGGCGCAGGACCGGTGCGTTGTTAGCATCCGGCGCGACCAGCAGTCGGACATGGTGTCCGGCCGCGAGCAGGGCGCGCACGCTATGGGCACCTAGGTACCCGGTTCCGCCCGTGACTCCGATCAGCATGGTCCTGCTTCGGTGATTACCTGTTGTTGGACAGTCACGCTCCGTCGCTAGTTTCGTGGGGGGGTGTTCGAACTCAGGTTGGCCCCACGCCTTCCGGCGGCCATGGCTCAACCCCATCCTCCAACGGAACGCCCAGTGATCGCAGCAGCGTGGAAAACAACTGCCAGTTTCCGATCGCCGTCACGAGCTCAACCATGACGGCCGTGTCGCCGCCAAGTGCGGTATGACACGCAGACCAAGTTTCATCGCAGACCATTCCGTCACGTAGAACGTCGTCAGTCGCCGCTAGGACTGCGCGTTCTGCGGTCTCGAAATGGTCGGCTTTCTCCCAGTCGCGCACTGCGAGCAGATCACGCTCGGGAACGGCGAGGAGACGGGCGACACGCCAGTGTTGCGGCCATTCGTATTCCGAGCCGGTCGTCCAGCCGATCCGCATGATGATTAGCTCGCGCAGGCGCGCATCAAGCACTCCGTTCTTCGTTGGCCACGTTTGTCTCCTCAGGTGTGGTAATTTACCTCGAACACGATGGTAGCCACTCGCGGAACTGCCGGGGGTGGAGTGCGAAGATGGGCGAAAGTGCCTGTCCTGCAACGTTGAATTGGACTTCTAGAAACAGTCGGGACCACCGTGTCGCACCGCTCAGTGTCCTAGACTGGCCCGATGCAGACACGGATCGACAAGACCGTCATCGCGCGCCCCACCGACCTCAGCGCCGAGTGGCTGACCGCGGTGCTGCGGGCAGGAACCGTCACCGCGTTCGACTGCGAGCCTATCGGTACCGGCCAAATGAGCGAGTGCTACCGGGTGGTGCTGAGCTATGCGCCCGGTGCTGCCGGTCCGGAGTCGGTGGTGCTCAAGGTGGCCTCCAGTGATCCGACGAGCCGGCAGACGGGGCTAACGTTCGGTGTCTACGAACGTGAGGTCCGGTTCTACACCGAAATTGCGCCTCGGCTCACCGACGGCAAGATCGGTCCGGTCGCTCCGTGCTATCACGCCGGATTCCAACCCGAGACCGGCATCTTCGACCTCGTTCTCGGTGACGCCGCCCCCGCGGTGGTCGGCGACGAGATCCGCGGCGCCACCGTCGAACAGGCCATGCTGGCGGTGTCGCAGCTCGGTCGTCTGCACGCGCCTCTGCTGGGTGACAGCGCGCCTGCCGGAGCCGACTGGCTCAATGTTCCGGTGACCGGAGCACTGATCAGAGGCCTGTACGGGGGTTTCGTTGTCCATTACGGGGACACGATGACCGTCGAGCAGCGCACCGTGTGTGAGCGGTTGGTCGCCGGTTTCGATGACTACGTGGCCGCGGAGATGGCCGGCGATCGGCCGATGGGTCTGGTACACGGGGATTACCGACTGGACAACCTGCTATTCGGTCAGCCTGGGGCCGATCGCCCCGTCACCGTGGTGGACTGGCAGACCGTCTCCTGGGGGCCGGCGCTGACCGACCTGGCCTACTTCGTGGGATGTGCGCTGCCGGCGCCAGTGCGGCGTGAATTCCATGACGCGCTACTGCGGGCCTACCACGACGCGCTTGGCCCCGAGCCGGCGCTAAGCCTCGACGAGGTCCGCGCGGGCGTACGCAGGCGGAGCTTATACGGGGTGATGATGACGATCGTGTCGTCGATGCTGGTGGTGCGCACCGAGCGCGGTGACGAGATGTTCTTGACGATGCTCGACCGGCACTGTGCTCACGTACTGGACACCGACGCGCTGGCGGTGCTGCCCGAGCCGGCTGCTGGGCCGACCGCCGAACCGGTGCCCCCCGGGCCCGCGGACGAGGCCGCCCACACTCCCGGCGAGGAGCCGCTGTGGAACGAAAGCTGGTACTCCGATTTCGTGGACCCCGGACAGCAAGTGGGGGGGTGGGTGCGGCTGGGCCTGATACCCAACCACGGCACCGCCTGGCTGCAGGCGCTCTTCTGCGGACCCGGACTGCCGACGATCGCCGTGTCGGACTTCGAAGTGCCCCTGCCGAACGACCCGTGGACCCTGGTAACCGAGGATTTCGAGTTCTCGCATGCCGCCCCGACTCCGCTGCGTGAGTACACGGTGGCCGTGCGGGGACGTGGGCAGGCCTACGAAGACCCGGCGACATTGCTACACGGTGCCAGCGGTCGGCCGGTCGACGTGACGATGGACCTGGAGTGGAGAACCGACGGCACGCCCTACCAGTATCCGGTGACCCCTCGCTACGAAATCCCTTGCACGGTATCGGGAACCGTCTCCGTCGATGGACACAGCTACGTCATCGACGGCGTACCGGGCCAGCGTGATCATTCCTGGGGGGTGCGCGACTGGTGGAACATGGAGTGGGTGTGGAGCGCGTTGCACCTCACCGACGGCACTCACCTGCACGGGGTAGAGGTGCGCGTTCCCGGACTGGGACCGATAGGTATCGGCTACCTCCAAAACAACGGCGCCGTACAAGAACTGGCGGCCGTTACCGCCCGGGAAAGCTTCGCCGAGAACGGACTACCGTTGAGCACCGAGCTGAGGCTGCAACCCGGCGATGTGGTGGTCGACGCCCGGGTCGTCGGTCATGCGCCGGTGCGGCTGGTGTCCTGGGAAGGACGGATCAGCGAGTTCCCGAGGGCGTGGGTCACGGTGACCACCGCCGACGGCCGCCACGGTGTCGGCTGGCTGGAGTGGAACCGAAACCGGTAGCCGTACCGCTTGAACCGTTGGACCGGATAATCGATGCCTCGGTAGTAAAGGGGCTCTTCTTAATTCAGGGTGCATCGACGAGTGCAGGGCGCTGTTGTTCAGTAAGAGTGTCAGCGGTAGTGAGTGAGGTTGCGTGATACCGCGGACCTTGGAGTGAGGCGTCGGCTCGTTCATTCGGGTCCTCCGTCGTAGCGGACTACACCGAAGGCCGTCGTGTGGATCACCCGACCGTCCTGATCGATGTTGATACCCGAGAAGACGCTGTTGTAGCGATTCGAGCCGGAGATCCAGTGGAAGGCCGACTCGCCGGTTTCCCAGTCGATCCCCTCGAGCGTCCAGCTGCCGTCACGGGTGCCGACCGTGTACACGAGGTTCGAAGCGGTGTACACGATCGGCACCGCGTTGGCCGACGAGATCTCGGTGTTGACCCGTGCGACGCGGGCGCGTCACCTGTGCGGTCTGAATGCCAGCCGCCGGCTCAGACGCCTGCAGGACGAGTTCGGACGAGTTCGGAATAGCCATCATCGACGCCGAAACCGGCAGGTGACCGGTCTGGGCGGCGTGCATGCCGGCGTCGACATTGGCCGATCCTCTTGTCCAACGGCCAGCGCCACTCCAACCGCAATCGCACTGTGCGGTCTGGCGGAAACTACGGCCTGCGATGTAAACCGGCATGATCGACACATATTTTATGTGATCTTCGTCACTCTACTGGTAGACGCGCAGGGGGTTCCCCCTCCTGATTGCGGGAAAGGGGGCCCTTTTGAGGTTGGGGGTCAACCCCATGCCGGGGGTCGCCGGCCGTGCTTGCTGCATAGTGGCCCCATTTTTACTACCTTTTCCACATATGCGCAGAAGATCCCCCAGGGCTGATTCCACACCCCTGAAGAGCCTGCCGACACCGCTGCTCGCAAGGAACGCGCTGGCGGAGCGATGGCAGAGATGGCGCCAGAATCCCGGTGGTGCGCCGCCGCTGGTCGCCGAGGCGTCTGCGGGTTGAGCTGTTTTCCGATCCCTTCCTTATCGGAAGCAGCTCCCCGCAGGCGTTGAACGCAGCGCGACCGTTTTGACGGAAAGCGCTAGCGGTCCCACTCTCGCTGCTGGCAGCTCTGTGGCGGGTTCGCTGCGAAGCACCGGCGCTGCCCCCATGTCTTGGATTAGATGCACGGCGGGCATTAGCCCCGACGGCAGAACTCTGTACATCTCGAACAATCCCGGCGACACGGTTTGGGCGGTCGTGCCGTGACGGCACGTATCAGGCTGGAAAGTTCGATCGGCCGGGCAAGTCGTAGTTGAGGCGCCGAGGTAGTCGACGCGCAGATCTTCGAGTCCATAGAGTCGCCAGTACTGCACACCGCGAGGTGGCATTTGAGCGGAACTTATCGCCCGTCACTGCAGCTCGGTGTGCACCGTACCGCCGTCGCGGATCTCCCAGATTGTCGCCGGGTCAATCTGGTCGAAGTTGATCTTCTCTAGGGTCGCCCGCTCATATTCTGCGTTGAGCACCTGTCGCTCCTCGACGCTCCCGTCGGCGGCTGGGACCCACCCTCCGACGAAAACCTTGCTGGCGTCAGGGTAGGTGTCGCGGGCATATTTGAGGATGGCTACGGTTTCGGCCTGGGCGACACTGCGGATCGTCCCCGTGGTGACGTTCTGGGAGACATCAAATTCAGCGAACACGCTATCGCCACCGGCTCCCGGGAGCACGTCGAATTCGACCCCGGCCGGTGGTTGCGGTGAGTCCGGCGGCACCCCCTGCTGCGCGCCCGTTGTGGCGGGAACCTGTGCGGATGTATCCGAGGAACTGGTATCTGTGTCGGCACCGCAGCCAGCTAGGAACGTCACGGACGCCAGCATCGCTGCTATCAAACGGGAGAGTCGCATGCGCCAGAACCCTATGCCTTGAACGAATGCGTCGCAGCCGGTTAAACCTGAATGCACCGATTAGCTGGTGACGTCGGCGTGAGTTCGGTTGTGCGGCATCGGCGGGTGTGTAGGCAGGTTTGAGTGTCCGACCTCGGGTGTCGGGTTGTCCTACTGGGTCTTTCGCATCGAGGGCGGGCAGGTGTGGTGGTTGTTAGGCGAGGATCGGGTGGTTTCGACCGAAAGACTTCTCGAACAGGGTCATCCATGATCTCTCCCACTGCCAGCCGGTGGGTAGGTGCATGGTCAACCTGCGGGCGGAGGACGCGATCCTGGCGGGGACCGTGATCAGTGCGTCCCGGATGGTGCCGCTGGTCGCTCTGATCAGTTTCGGGTCGGCGGTCAGTGTCGCTGCTGCGCGGGTGAGGTTGAACGCCATGACCGCGCAGACCAGCCAGGCTGCGTTCGCGCAGAACTGTCCCGAGGGCATATGAGCCAGAGCGGAGTTCTTCAGATCGGCGTGTACCTGCTCGATGATCGCGTGCTGACGATGGGTGGCACCAGCGGCCACGGTGTCCAGGTCGGCGGGGTCGGTGGTGGTGAAGAAGGCGTGGAAACGCCACACGTCGAATAGCTGACCTTGGCCTTGGTCGTTGCTGGGTCGCAGGTCGGGATGCGGCGCACGACCAGCCGGCCCGCAATGTGGTGCGCTTTCCTCTGGGCGGTGAACGCGGTGAAGGGGATCTCGGCGACCTCGGCGCGCGAGATCCACACGCCCTGTTCTTCGTCGTAGACCGCGTGGGTGTACTCGATCGGGGTCCAGGCATCGTCTGCGATGGCCGTGATCGCGGTCCGGATCACCGAATTCAACCCGGTGGTCACCGACACGTCCGCGCCGGCGCGGACTGCGGCACCGAGGGTGGTGATGCCCGCCACGACGGGGGTCCGCTGGGCCAACGCGTCCAGGAATCGGGACGCGACCGCGTCGAGTTGGCGGACGTGGCCGAAGGTGAACTGGCGCAGGAACGAGCCCAGTGTCGAGGGTGCATACGGGCGATGAAACAGGGTGGCCATCGCCCCGTGCCGGACCCGGTTCAGATCCGAAATGGAATCGGCACCGGAGACCATCCCCGCGACGAGGGAGCCGATCTTGGCCCCTGCGTTCGCACCCTTGTCGGTCGGTACGCCCAGGTGCTCGTCGGCGAGCTCGAGGAGCCCGGATCGTTGGGCCAGTGCCATCACCGGCACCAGCCCGGCACACGAAACGAGGTTCGGGTCGTCGAACCGTGCCGCCCCAACAGGGCGGGTGTGAGATAGTTGCATCTGCGAGATGCCCTTCGTCGTGGTCGAATGTGATCCTCAAGAAATCTCATTCTCTCACTGCGACAGGGCATTTCGTGTCTCCGACTCGCATTCAATCGCTACCTAATCGGTGCATTCAGG
>Ga0209991_10000158_pt1 | contig 29852 bp, 25 predicted proteins | sample ChitaG_FD_183167 | JGI IMG/M metagenome (GOLD analysis project Ga0209991, IMG submission 183167) | Deep subsurface microbial communities from South Pacific Ocean to uncover new lineages of life (NeLLi) - Chile_00310 metaG (SPAdes)... | ecosystem: Environmental > Aquatic > Marine > Oceanic >... | reverse complement strand
TTTCATCCTCTTTTGGGTTTATGATCCACTTCTTTCCTCGACGAATCGCGATGATGTCGACCCCAATCTTTGCGGCCAACTCTAATTCTCCCAATTTTTGCCCAATCAGAATCGAATCGGGCTTAACTTGGGCGCGGGCTAGTCGTTCCTCAACTTTTTGGAAAGCCTCGCGAACAATGGGATGAATACCGATTTCCTGTAACACTATTGCGGCTATGTCAGCAGCAGCGTCAGAAATCTTGTTAGCGGCGGCAGCCACCACGGAAACTCCGACAAGAGCCTCGGCGTCTTCTGCGTCTCTAGCAGCCAACATGGCGTTCATACCTAAAATGTAAGCGAGTGTGTCAACGTGTTCCTCCAGTTCTAAGACATCCTCAGCGAGTTCACGACTATGAAAAAGAGCTGCAGAATAAGCCAAATCGATCATTAATTCGGATATGTCTTTCATTTCAACGAGTAAGTCTCGAACTGGTATGGGTTTGTACTCAATTTTTTCTAGGTGCACCATGCTGTCAAAAACTCTCCAAGCGTAACATGATCTCGCTACCTAGCATTAAATTGTGCGTATATTAATATTAATGTGGGCTGTTATTAATTTTGCAAGAGAATCAAGGTGGTTTATTCAGAAGTCCTGACTTTTCTTCAGATTTCTATTTCAATTGTAATAAGGTCTTTTAGGCTATTTAAAGAGCAGTGGAATTATCTTCTAGAACACCTATAACAATAAGGAGTTAGGCTATGCATGCTGCATGCATATAGGATTTTTGTCTAAGTTTCTAACATGATGTTATGACATGCATGCAGAAACAAATTTACACTCAATGAATGATGTAAAATCTATGGTTCCTTTTTCGTAGTGTTGTCTTAACCATGAGGAAAACACAAAGCTATAACAAGACAGAAGAGGATTCAACACATTTTACTACTAACACAAGTCGAGTTTTTAAGAGTGTTATTGGAAAGGTTCAATTTCCATAATCATATGATTTTCAAATCATGGTACTGTGTCTTTCTCCTATCTAGTCTCTCTTTCTCTTTTTTCCATAATCTTTTGTAAGTTTCTATTGTTACTCTTAGTGTAGGATTCTCTTCTCCATACTTTTCAAAGATGCATGCATGCAAGGGAAAGAACAGAACATCACAACTTGAAGAATACTATTTAGGTATCTCTTCCATTGCTATCTGATAGAGAGCGTTCACGTAATGATAGGCAGTAGCTTGAGAGCAATTCAAGACCTTTCTAGTTATTTCCACTAGAACTTTAGGCTCTATGCCTTTTATTTTTAATCCTTCTTTTCTCATATTGTAAGAAAAGTATCTTGCTAAGAATACAAGTTTATCTAGAGATTTAACTCTGATTTTGGTAGAGAAGAGTTTTCTGGGTCTCCCATTTCTCTCTTTCATGGCGATTATTGTGGTTCCTTTTTGTGTCTTTTTCTCATAAGCTTTTGGGATTTCAACACCTAATACTTTCATATTCATCACCTACATGCAATGCATGCATTTTAACAAACTGTAACTTCTTCATTCTTTGAGTGGAGTAAATATCTGATTGAAGTATTTTCTGATGCTCCTTACTATTTCTGGGTCTTCAGTGTAAATGGCAAGTTCTCTATGAGTACCTGTAAGGCTGATAGCATTGAAGTCCATTGAACCTACTAGTGCCTTATTGTCAACAACTAGAACTCTGAAGTGGCATTCTGGGCTCATCGAAATATTCTCTTTGCCCAATAATGATATCAATTCACTATGTGCTCTCTCGACATCTTGTTTTCCTTGTTTGCCCTTGAGTTCAGTTGACTTGTGAGTCATAATTCGAATGTTGATTCCTTTTTGTTTGATGTCTTTCAGTTTAGGTAGAAGAATCGTTCCTACCCATCCACACATTAGCACCTCGTTTGTAACCTGATCTAACATTGCATTTATCTTATCTAATATGTGGTGAGAAGATTGATCATTAACTAAGAACTGTGTAGTCTGTTGTGGGGGTAGTTTCTTCTCCTCTGCAACGAGTCTAGCTGATAACCCTGATTCAAAAATTGTCTCCAGAAATCTCTTGCATTGCAAATAAGCATTTTGTATCATAAAATTATTCCTTTCGACTTCTACGCCATATCTCAGTTTCTGATAGAGTATGGGCAAACACTCTACCTTGCATAAGCACCCATTTTCTTCTTTGTTTACTACAGAAACGTATAGATGAGCTGGTAAGTCTGAACGTACCTCTTCAAGCTTCTCGAAGAAAGCTTCTGTACCTTTCTCGTCATATTCCTTTTCTTTCTCTTCCATTAGTTTTTTGTACTCTTTTGTTGTCCGATTCATTCCCCATGCTTCTCCGTGAAGGAAGCTGTATTTCATGCTAAAAACGAAATGAAAAGACAGTCCATGTCTATCTGCGATATTCCATCTGAGAATTCCAGCCAGTTTTGGCCATGCGATGTTGAGCTCATTTTGTATCTTCTTCTCCAGCTGAGAGCTTTCAATAGGAATGAAATATGTTTGTCTGACTATCAATCTATCTAAGTCTATTTTTGACATCGTGTATCTGGAAAATGAAAGGTTTGTCTATATTAATGTCTTTCCTACAGTATACACGAAGTAAGCATGCATTGTTTCAACTTATACTAAAGATTTAAGAAAGAAACTTAGACAAAATGGGAATCTAACAGTTTTCCTCTTCTGCCTCTTCATCTTCATATTGGTATATTTGTTCCCAAGATTCTTCCTCAAGTTCTTTTAGCTCTTTATCTTCCTCTTTAGAAGAAATGAGAACATCTATTCGAGAAAGAGGTTTGTAAACTTCTAATATTGTATTTCCTTCAATGATAGAACCACAATAGCCAGATTTCCATAAATGAGGAAGCTGTTTAAGTTTCTTTCTCTGTTCTAGAGTTAGAGAATCATATCCTACAATTTCTCTCTTATACTCTTTTCCTTTTATCGTAACAGAAGAAAACTTAGACAATTTATCACTCTCCTTCAAGAGCTTCTAAATAAATTTCTAATAGTTCTTTATCAGTAAGAGATCTCCTTCTCTTTCGAAGAACAACTTTCCCTTCTCTTGCAAGTTCCTTTTCACATAATCCTCTTAGAACCTTGAAAACTAAATCCAATGCTATTTGCAGATTGTCAACTCTTCCATTAGCTTTAGGCTCTAGACTTAGGACATTTACAACTCTATTCCATTGTTCTCTCAATTCTTCTCTGTCAAGAAAATATGTTAGAAAGCTCTGTTCTACACTTTTGAAAGTTAAGATTTTAATTACTTCTGTTTGGAGACCTAGATTAATTGCTGTTGTAATCCATAACTTTCTAAAGGAATGTTGATGTATCTTTAAGTCTTCTAGTCCTGCTTTCTCTGAACTTCTTCGTAACATTTTATTTATTGAAGTTTGGTCATACTTCTTTCCACTAGGTGTAGAGAAAGCATATTCACTTTCTGGTATAATATTCCATAGTTTATGAAATAGGTCAATTGTTTCACTACTTAGGAAAACTTTTCCAACTATAGATTCTTTCTCAGAATTCATAAGGAATTCAGGTTTAATCTGGTCTCTTTGTATTTCTAGTAAATCTCCAATCCGAGCTGGACAGTCTCTACTTAAAGAAATCCAAGTTTTGACTGTTACATCATTGTATTTGTATATCTGTCTAAGATGTTCAATAGTAACTTTCTCTTCATCAAGTTTCATATGTAGTTTTGGAAGTTTTCTTTTAAGTTTCAGAGGAACATCGAAATAGCTAAAGAAGGATTGAATTCCTATTATTGTTGACCTAGCACTATTAGGACTTAATCCCTTTACATCTTGAAGCCATTTATAGAATTCAATTGTCTTTGCTTCAAAGAACTTCTTCTTACCATATTGTTTCTTTCTTAATTTCAGTAAAGTTTCTGGGTCTGCCTTCATATATTCAGAGAAATATCTCAAACTCCTTTCATAAAGTCGTTTAGTGTTCTTTGCTACAATTGACTTTTCCCATTCTTCTAAGATTCCCATACTTTCCATTCTACTTTCAACTTCTCTTAGAGTTTATGAAGTAGAAATTCAGAGGAAAAGTCAGTGCTTATTCAGAAGTTAAGTATCGGCTACTAGACATAGTGCGATAAGAAGTACAAAGAAGACGAATATACTTTCCAAGCTACACAATATTCCAGAATTCTTTAGGAGTCACTTTAGCCTTTCTTGCTGAGGCTATGTTGTATGGACAAACCTTTATGCATGTTGAACAATCTATGCCGTTTTGGCACCAGTAAAGGTAGCATCGTTCGACATCAACATACCATTTCAACGCTCCTGGATTGTTGGATCTGCATGTTGCTTGGAAGTTTGGTTCATTATCCATAGAAATCGCAACCGCCTTGCAATGTTGAGCGCACAACTTGCATTTTTCACAGAATTCTTTTACGCCGAATTTTATGGGTTTGTCAGGGCCCAACGGAAGATCTGTGAAAATCTTGCAGAATCTTACTCTTGGGCCGTATTGAGGTGTTATCAATAGGCCATTGCGACCTAGTTGTCCAAGTCCAGCGTCAATTGCAAGTGGAATGCTCAAGGCAGTGTCATTTCCGCATTGAATTGCTTCATATCCGAGATTTCGGATAAACTCGCCCATGCATGCAAGTATAAAAGCCATTTTTGAATACCCCACTCCAGTAGCAGCCGCAGCAGGAGCAGCTGGAGAAGTTGCAATCCCATCCGCATCCATTTCAACCGCCATAACAATAACATTTTCGAATTTCTCTGGAATATCAACATCTGCGTATAGCCAGTCTCTATTTAGCTTGCAGATTCCAACCAGCGATGCACCGAAAAGCTTTGCTGCTCGCTTGGTAAAAGTGCTCATCTTACATGGGTCATCAACTTCATATTTCGTTTTTGTCCAATCAATTCCAATAGTAGCTGCAGGGGTTCCATACAATTTGATTTTCTTCCAGGAAAAACCACCTTCAAAAGCGTCATGCACTATCCAAGAGGCATAAGCTAACGCAAAGTCAATTCTTGAATAACCCGGTTTTCCATTTGCAACGGTGTCAAGCACTTTTTCATCATACATTCGCTTGTAGCCTTTCCATGATGAATCCCACATTACCCTATCAAAAATTGTGTTTTTACGGTCGAAGCGGCGAAGCTCAAATCGATCGATAACGTAGGGCGGTTTTTCAACCCTTTTCACTTTAACTCTGGGAGCTTTGCTTGTTCGATTTGAATTCATAATCTAGCACCTAAAGACATAACGGAATAGAGGATTTAAGTTGATTTTCCTTCTTTTCTCGGTTCTGTTAACTTTTCTATCATGAAAGCTTTTATCGTAAAGTTTCAAAAACCTTCTACTGCTCCTACACAAGTCTCAACTTTGACATAACAGTTAAAAAGATTAGAACTATTGATATTCAAAACCTCTTGAAACAAAAAAAAGGGAATGTGCAGGTATGGGATATTGGAAAGGCATGCGTTACTATCAGGATGGCGACGCATTCGTAGAAGTTGATGATACCTTCGCCGAAATGTTTCCCCTAATGGAGATGTCTCCCGCAAACTCCCCCTTTTTTATATCAGCTTCACAATTTCTTGGCTGGGAAGCTAGAAACTAGGTGGGGTTCTAAAATGAGAAACAACTACTTGTTTCGCAAAAGCTGTTTGCCCAAAAGGGAATACTCCGAAAGCTGCCCTGCGCACGCACACCCAGATATATTCAGTCATATGAGGTTGATTGGAGGCGAAAAATGGAAAGATATAGAGTTTCTGAATGAAGATGCAAAATTGTCTTCTGTTCTGATCGTAGTAAAAACAGAGCCTGAACCATTTGAAGGATTTTACATTAGACGTTGGGATCATCCATACGAGCCAAGTTTTGAGACACGAACCTACAACCTACTGGAATTTTGTCAGCAAAAAAAGGTAAAGATCTTCCTCGAGACGGGAAAGGCGGGCAATCTGATTGTGTGGACCAGGGATGAGAAAACTAAGAAGTTGTATTTCATCGGTGTTTACGAAGGGATTCAGAAACTCAGAAAAATAGAGGGATATGATCGTGGCGAGTGGAAACCACGTACGGCTCTTATGGCTGCGGAGGCTTATGTTGTGCCGCATGGCAAAGGGGTACTGATGAAAGACTTCGAAAGTGAGTTTGGAAGACGTGGTTTAGTATTCCCCTCTGAAAAGAAGATAGGCCCTTACCACAGTTGTTATGGCTTATGTGATAGATAAAGAACTGACTAGGTCTATCATGAGTGCAGTGAAGAAGGAGGCTATAGAAAGTGAAATCTATGGAAATCTAGCGAATCCTCACACAGATGAGATGTTACGAAAACTGAAAGAAACTATGGAGATCAACAAGAAGCGAGAGAGAAAGCTCAACATTTACAAATTTCAGAAGAGGTTTGTCACCAAACAGGAGATACAATATGCCAAAAGGGTAGGGGTATTGTGAAAGAGTCGACTGTTTGAACTTATCTAGCTTTCTTTGTTTCGCACCCTTGCATGCATCAGAGCACAGAAAAAACTCTAATTTCATCCCACCCCTTGGATTCGATCAAGGTGTAAATATCAGGATAATCACTTTTTTCACTAACATCGCCATCACAATGTGATAGGGGATACCCTCTATAGCGAGTCCATGGAATTTCGATATTGGAATTTCCACCCTGACAACATAACAAAAATGAAATGGGTAAAGCGGTCCTCTCCTCTTCTGAACCCGATCGTAATGATGGCACTCATTTGGTGGTGGAGGAGGGCTCGGAGGTTCTTCTGAAACATCGATGATCTTATTCTTGCCAAACCAGTTCTTAAGTTTGCGTTTGTTGAAAATGATGCCAAGTTCAAACTTTTCATTTCCTTCATCGCATAGTGTCTTTAGACCTTCATGGAAATAATCGTCTATCTCAAAGCAATTAAGGCATGGAACAGGTGAACGCTTTCCTCTCTGACTTTTGATACCATGGTGAGGTGTGCCTTTGACGGTCCACTCTCTTGAGTCGCTAAAGAGGTTGAAGTAAGCATAGTCGGTTGTGCTATAGTATTGCTTCGTGCTTCTTTCGATGTAGAAATGGCAAACTAGTCCGCGCCTTTTGCGAGTACGATTGGCCCAACGAATGAATCTAGTAACATCTTTCATAGTCGATATACCAACAGGTTACTCAATATTCCTTCGTTGGTTGAGATAAATACTATTAGCTGCTTTATGCATGCATGTGGTGTTAGAAGAAAAATCAAAGATACGCGTGTTCATACAAAATGATCAGTGTTGAGAAGAAGTGACTGGGGTGAGGTAGCCTCGGCTAAACTGGAGATGTCTCCCGCAACATCCCCTTTTTTTGGGATTAATATTTTGCCCCCCCCCCACATTTCTCGCTTCGCTCGAAGAAAGATTAGTAGAATAAGTGGTTACTAGGGATAACCATAGTTTGAATCATATGTGTTCGTGCGAACGAGCTATAAGCAGTGAAGCACGTATGACTGGAAATGCAACCTAATCAGCAGAGGAGCCAAATCAAGCCGGGCATCCGCGTAAAAATCGTCTTGAAGCAGCACCAGCGGAGCGGTAAATTAACCGAGGGTATCGTCAAGGATATCCTCACCAACAGCTCAACTCATCCCCACGGAATCAAGGTACGACTTACAGACGGCAAAGTCGGCAGAGTACAATCAATAATAAAATAATGTAGTAGCTTGGCTGAGTTGTGCGCGCGTAAAAGCTAGAGACTCCTCCCGCAAACCCCCTTTTTTGTAAGGGCAGTTAGATAGGGTGTTTGCGAATTTTGCCAACATCCAGTGCTCTCCACTACGCCATTCCTTGAGTTTCGAATTGAATCAATCGAAAGATACATAATGTTGCCCTAATGGGCGATAGCTGTTGCAGAACACTTGTCAAACCTATATGCGGTCAAGAATATGTTTCATTTGATACTCTCAGAGTAAATGTTGTGTAAGTATGATGCTGGTAGAAGATTTTTTCACAAGTCTTTAATACTGAGAGATGGAGTAGATTAGATTCTTCTAAAGAGGGGAAAAGAAGATGAAGAAAATATTGTCAATTGGTTTGGTGTTTTTGATTACTTTGTTGATGTTTCAGACATTTCCAACAACTATTGGGTCTATGGATACTTGGTACTCGACAACTCCCATACCAGCGCCCCATTATATTCATGGTTCAGTAGTTCATGACAGCAGAATATACCTTGTTGGAGGGAAGGCTGATGATGGTGAACCTGGAAGCGCACGAGCGCACGTCTATTATGCTTCAGTTCAACCAGACGGATACATCGACCCTGCAGGCTGGACCCTCACAACGTCACTGCCAGATGCAAGAAACTTTGGTCAAAACAATGTCCTGGTGTATAAGGATCGGATTTACGTTCTGGGGGGGAGAGCTAATTACCCGCCACAAAGAATAGAGAGAGCCACTGTCTGGTTTGCCGCGTTCAATCCTGATGGCACAATTGGAAATTGGAATACTACAACATCATTGCCATATCCTGTGGGTGATATAGCAGCCGTAGTGTGGAACGATAGAATATACATCTTAGGTGGTTGGGACGGTTTTGGGTGGCACAATTACGTCTACTATGCGGAGATAAGCTCTGATGGATCTTTAGGAAGTTGGCAACAATCGGCTTTGCTTCCTGCGGGGGCTCCAAGAATCCATGATCATGTAGCAGCAGTACACAACGGAGTGATCTATCTATTCGGAGGAGAGTACCCACTTACCCACTTTCCAAAAGAAGTATATTATGCCACTATTGACTCATCAGGTGAAGTTGGAGAATGGAACGAAACAACACAATTTCCTGTAAGGCTACAAGGACATTCTGCACTAGTGCACGGTGATAATCTATTTGTTATCGGCGGTGGATACCAGGGAACCTATTACGGTACTGTGTACAAAGCACACATAAACCCGGACGGTAGTCTGGGCAGTTGGCTAGAATGGGGAAGCTTACCTCACCGACTGGTTCAACATTCCTCAGTCGTTCTCAATGAACGAGCATATGTCATTGGTGGACAGCTTGAAAACAAAAGTAGAGTGGATACTGTGTATTTCACGAGCATGCATGCACCATTAGGAATGGTCTCCTACTGGAGATTAAATGAGTGCAGTGGAACAACGGCTTATGACTCAGTTGGTGACAATGATGGGACTTTGGTTGATGGTCCTGAATGGACAACTGGTATTGTTGATGGTGGGTTGAGTTTTGATGGCATAGATGATTATGTTGAGGTAAGCCATCATCCTGATTTGAATATTGGGGGAAATGGAAAAGGTTTTACAGCTGAAGCATGGATCAAAACTCCAACACCAATGCACACACAGCAAATAGTAAGAAAGGGGTTCGGTGGGGTTCAATATGAATTTAAGACATGGGATTATGGAAGGCTGCTTCGTTTAATAGTCTACCCTTATGGTACTTCATATCACGTAGACGTTGATGCAACAATTGCAGCGGATGATGGAAACTGGCATCATGTAGCTGCTACTAAGAGTGCGTCAGACAGCCTGCTAAGGATCTATTTTGATGGTGAATTAGTAGGGACAAGCACTTCACCATGTCCTGGTACTGAGGCAAGTACCGCACCCTTTTGGATGGGCACTGAACTCGGTCCAGATTATTGGTTCAAAGGCACGATCGATGAAGTAGCAATCCATAACAGAGCATTAGCTCTCGAAGAAATCCAGCAGCATTATGAAAATGGCCTGATGGGTCTGGACTATTTCGGCGAGCCAGGCATGAATGCATGCAAAGCGCGGGCAATTGTGGACATTAACCCTGACACGTTGAATCTGAAGAGTAACGGTGAATGGATTACTGCTTACATCGAACTTCCAGCAGGCCACAATTTGAGCAACGTTGACATATCAACCGTCCAGATAAACAATACGATTTCAGTAGATTCATCAGCTCCTACACAGATTGGAGACTATGATCTTGACGGCGTGCCTGACCTGATGGTGAAGTTTGAGAGAGCGTCCATTATTGAATGGTTGGGCGCAATAGACTACTCTGAAGAAACAGGAAAAAGCTTTCTAACAACAATTACGATAAAGGGAAAAGTCTCAGGCACAGCATTCGAAGGGTCAGATACAATAAAGACACTCCGAAAATAGAACAACAAGATAGGTTCCTGTTTTTTCTCGTTTTTCTGATAAAAATATATTGCGAGAGGTGTGGAGATGTCCCCCGCAAAACCCCTCTTTTTTATGTCTCCCAAATACATGCATGCGTCAAAAACGCGATTCTAAACCTCTTAGCTGTCCTCTCATAGCCAAATGAATCGCGTGCCTATTTGCTTAATCGCATTAAAGTATCGGCGACTGGGTTTCCACTTGCTTCTATTCCTCGGGATCTGACTTTGGTAAGATAGGTTCTGAGTCTCCTCAAGTTACTTTCGTCTGATCCCAAGCGATCTTGAAGAAGTCTCTTCTCCCTCCAACCACAATATGGTGAAAGGAGATAGAGAAACAAGGGAAAGATCAGATAACTTGCTACGATTGGTACGATGAGAAGGCTTGCCAAGAATCCGTACAAGCCGATAGTGTACCCAATGCCAGGGGGGTTAGTAGTGATTTCGTCATAATAGCTGTGTGCCCAAGGAAAAAAGAGCACAGAGACTAGGAAGAAAGCTGCGATAGACGCTAGGTAACTTAAATTTCTCTTATGGCTCACTATCTCCTGAGAGATTTTGCTCTTTTGATGTGCTGTGTCCTGCTCCAATTCCTGAATTTGGCTGGAGAGATATTGAGATGAAGCATCTTTGGTCTCTTCTTGGGCGTAGTGTACCTTAGACATTGCATCCCAATAATCAAATAGAGACTTGCTTCTCAGAAAAGCCCTAGCATCGAACAATGTCTTTTCCACCATCTTCAGATCGCTCACTGGGACACCGTATGATTTGGCCTCTTCGAGCAATTTCTGCGTTCTCTCGATCTCACCAGTCGCTAAAGGCAGTGCGATGGCTCCAATTTCTTCTTCAAAGGACCGCAGTTGTTGTCTCATTACATCAAAATCTTTCTCCGAGCACACCTTCACAAGATAGTATCTATCACCGAGAATCGCTTTTTTCAAATGCTCAATTGCTTCATTGAATTTCTTTAGCTTTGCACAGTATTGCGCATGTTGATAGTGGGCTTCGTGAAGGCGTGGAGATAGCTTAATTGCTTCCAGAGTTGCTTCACGAGCTTTTGCATAGTCTCCTAGAAGGTATCGTACCAAACCCACGCGAAGAAGAGCCCAACTGGCGTGGTATGCGGACTTGGGCCTAGCATATTTGAGAGCCTTTTTGTAGTATTCAAGAGCAGCTTTTGCGTTCTTCTTTCGAAAATAGATGTCCCCCAGATATTGCTGAATAGTGAAATCATAACGATTCTTCTTCTCTGATTCTAGAAAATCCTGAAGAGCATCTTCAATCCAATCGTTTCTGTAAGCTTCTTCTGCCCTTTTCTTTAGTTCTTTAGCTTGAGTGTCTAGCGGTGCCTGTAATACATTCAGAATATTTCGGAGCAATTCTCTTTGTTGTTCAAGCTGCCAAATAAGTTCTGAGAACCCCCACTCGAACAAAGACCTTAGATTCTCTAGCCCGCCAGTAACATCTCTAAGTGCTAGAACAGCTTTGTCAATCCCACTTGCTATTCGATCTTGGCTTACAACAATGCGATCTGCTGCTTCCAGTTGGGTTTCGCGTATCTTAGTAATTTGCTCAGATACAAAAGTAGCCAATTCTCCTGTGTAAGTCCATTGTCCAGGATGTCCCAGCGACCACTCTTCAAATCTTCTTTCAAACTCTACGTTTCTATTGGGCACAGATAAAGCTCCTCAACAAATTTCAGCTAGCATTCCATCAAAATGAATCTAGAAAAACGGATGATTGACGAGACAAGAAAAATCTGTTCGGGCATCTGCATGAAACAAACTACTCGTGACTTGATAATTATAGTTTGTGCCCACACATAATCTCCATTGCATGCATACAAGTTGACTAGCACAGCAACCTTATTATGATGGAATGCGTACATATCCTTTTTTGGAGATATAAGGCGTGCCATCAAAGAGAGAAGCAATCGGTCTTCGCATGGTACTAGTCAAATTTGAGTAAAAAAGTGGGGACACGTTGAATCTCTGGCGTGGCAGGTGCAAGAATGTTTCAATTTGAGGGGGGTCACGGAAAATAACGGTGATTCGGAGAAGGCTGGAATTGCTGAAGATGGAAGGATTGGGCTTTAATCAAGCTGAGATAGTGAAGCAGCTGAGCGAGAAATACCAGTGTTCACCGAGGGCTGTCTATTATGATTTCGAGAGTAGACCTGGATGGCAGCCTATATTGCTACAGTTGTCGGATCAGGAAAAGGTTCTGTTGAAGGTGATTAACCGTTACGAGCAGATTTACCGGCAAGCAGCTTTCAAGTGCTTAACTGCAGCTAACGAAAACGTCTGGATTGGAGCGTTAAAAGTGATGTTGGCTGCTAATAGCAAGATGTGTGAGACGGTTGTGCTTCCTGATGTTATTAGCAAGTTGAAGGCTTTGGAGGAGAAGGCTAAGAGGGGAGTTTTTGTGAAATGAAAAGCCTTGATATGGCTCGGAAGCTTAATCGTATTGCTGAAAGCATGAAAGGGCTTGAGACAGAGGGAACTACACGGATAGATTGGAATTGTTTGACTGAGAGAGAAAGGTTGCTGTTTGACAAGGTCACAGAGATTAAAGAGAGGTACTGGCCTCAACTGCCTCCTGATGATGTTCTCAAAGAGAATCATGCGCTATTCATTAAGGGCATCGAAATAGTAGGACGACGTACAATAGACCTCTTCAAAGAAGTTATGAAAACAGCGTTCTTCACAACCACACAAGACGAGCCAATCATGGATTTCATTTTCACTACACGACTGTACTGGTTTCTTCATGAGATGCGCAGGCAGGATGAGCGGGTAAGTAAAGAAGCGGAGCTGTCTGGGAAGTATGAGAAGTTTGAGGATTTTGAACGGGCTTGGAAGGAATATGAAGAGAAGTTGGAGGATAAGACAGCTTTATGGTCTCCGGAGAGTTTCAAAAGGTTTGTTCATCCGCTCTTTGAGAGAATGCGCAGATGGCGTGGAAAGCATGGTCAAAAGGTTCATTGAATAGTTGAAACGTGAAAATGACAGAATTAGACTTGAAGGTTCCTTCTGCAGAGCTTGTTGACGTTGAGAGATTGCGGGTGGACCAGGATAATCCTAATCGGATGTCGGCTAGGCAGTTTAAAGCCTTGAAGAAGAGCATTAGACGCTGGGGCTTCATCGTCCCGATCATAACGAATAAAGACTATCTGGTTGCGGATGGGGAACATCGCCTAAGGGCTGCGAAGGACATGGGGATGATGCAGGTTAGCGTGGTTAGGCTGCCTGTGGATGACATGGACAGGCGTATGATCAGGCAGGTAATGAACAAGATACGTGGAACACACGACATTTTCTTGGATGCCGAAGAATATTATCGGCTAGTTTCTGAGGATTCACGTGACTTGATCAAGGAGTTGTTGAACGAGAGTGACCTTAGAATTGACAATTTGTTGAAGCTGCTTGAGCCATTCGAGGAAAACCAAGAGGAGCTGAAAGCTCTTGCACAAAGGTTCGCTACAAAAGTTGAAAGTAATCGGCTGGACAAAGAATGGGAAACAGTTCACCCAAAAGAACCGTTAACGCTGAAGTGCCATGTTGAATTCTCTACTAAAGCTGAGGTCACTAAGAGAACGATGGCGGTGTGCGAGGCTTTCGGACTCGGCGTTGACGAGGCTAAACACTTCATCGTGTTTGATGACTTCTCCCTCGATTTTTGCCGAGGAAACATGATCTACATAACTGGAGACTCGGGTGGAGGAAAAACACTGCTTCTTAAAGCCTTCAAAAGCTTCTTCGGTGATGAAGCTGTGCGACTGAGTGATTTGAACATTAATCCTGGCGAGACGCTTGTTGAAGGTGTAGGAGGAAACGTAAAAGAAGCCATAGAAACCTTGAGTTTATGCGGTTTAAACGATGCATTTCTTTTCTTGCGAAAATACAAGGAATTAAGTGATGGGCAAAAGTATCGTTACAAGCTTGCTAAGCTCATGGATGATAAAGAAAGGAGCGTTTGGATAATTGATGAGTTTTGTGCAACACTTGACCGGGTTATGGCTCGCATTATCGCTTATCTGATTCAGAAGGTTGCTAGAAAATATGGAAAAACCGTTGTGGTAGCAACAACGCATCGTGACCTTGTAGAAGATTTTCAGCCAGACGTTCTAATAGAGAAGGGGTTTGAGAGGGATACTAGAGTCACAAGTAACGATTTTTCGCCTAAACAATGTAGTATCTACGGGGATGTCTACATAGAGAAAGGAAGCGTTGAGGATTACAGTAAGCTGAGCCGATTTCACTACAGAAGCAAAGATGAAAGCGTGCCTGAGGGTCTTAGGATAAGAGACTGTTATAAACTTCTTTTTAATGACGAACTGATTGGTGTTATCGTCTATTCTAATTCTTATCTTAATTTGAAGCCTAGAAACAAGGTTTTCGGCAGAAGATACGTCTATACGCCAGGCGACTCTCATAAAGCGAGACTAATCAATAGGGAAATCGCTAGAATTAGCAGGGTGATAGTTCATCCTAAGTTTAGAGGAATAGGCTTAGGGGCTTTCTTGGTACGAGAGACGATGCCTAGAGTTGACGCTAAGGTGATTGAGGTTTTGGCGGTGATGGCGAAGTACAATCCTTTCTTTGAAAAAGCTGGCATGATCAGAGTCAGCTATAGAAGAGATGAGAGTTCGATAGAGAAGAAGATGAGAAAACTCCTAGAAGCTCAAGATTTCAACTTTGACTTTGCGAGGTCGAAAACTTATTGCCACCAATTCTTCAGTCAATTGAGCGGTCAAGCTAAGAAAGTGTTGCTTGAGTATCTGTCTGATTTCGCTCGTCAGCCGTTTATCAAAACAAAAACAGCAACACCTGATTTGCTGACCAAAGTCTTTTCCTCAAGCGGCGTTTACTTGTACTGGATTGGTGGTTAACTGTGCAGATCTACGGTGCACAGGTTTGTTGATCACTTCGTAAAAGCTTCAATTAGTCTTTGAAGATAAGAACGGATTTCTTGATCAATTTCAGCGAGTCTAGTTGCCCCGGTTCTCCTCTTCGAGAAATCTAGTAAATCCTCAGCCACCAGTTTATGATACCATACTTTTCCTTTGCTTCTTGTCTTAATCAATTCATCGCTTTCCCAATTAGAACCGTAAATGTATTTGTAAACTGTGACATCATCCATCAATCCACTCGATCTGCGGGAATACACTTCTGGAAGGCTTTTACCTGTTAATGATATATCCTCTTTCAGCACTAGGAACTTTTCTCCGGCATTGACTCGGCTCAAATAGAAAAGAGCTTCATTTGCAGTAGAGATTTTACCTGAGGGATAATTTCCGGTCTTGGTCCACTTGTAATATTTGCATTCCCCTACAATTGTTCTATCTTCGGATACCATGTCAAACTCATGCATCAGTGGAGTCCCATTATCTTTTCTTCCAATTGGTAACACTTGCTTGGATAGTTTCCAACCTTTTTTCAAAGCAAAAAAGTTTCTAACTCTTTTTTCAAAAATCCTACTCTCTGGCTCCAGAGTTAGTCTTCCAAATTTGTCTCTATCTATGGAAATTGGGTTCATGATCTCACCATTTTGCCGCTTAAAGTTAACTTTTAAATGATTTAATTCTTGGCATAAACTGAAGAATGGTCGTCAACAATTTAGTCTTAAATGCCTGAACAGCATCGGAACATGAAGCCTGTTCAATTGCATAGAATTGGCGAGGTTCTATACTCGACTAACGTCTACCTATCTTGGAAGAGTCACTATTTCAGTCAAGATGGTAGGCGACAATCAACCAAAGTACCATATTTTATATTTGATTTGGTATGATAATAGCTTTGGTGGGGGGTTTAGTTGGTATGGTTCGCCTCGTTTGTTATGGTGGGGTAAATGAAATCGGCGGAAACAAAATACTTGTTAGATCTGATAAAGGGTCCATTTTCCTCGATTTTGGTGTTTCGTTTAGGGAAGAGGCTCTCTTTTTTGAAGAATTTCTGCAACCTCGGGCAGCCTTTAAAATTCAGGATTTGTTCAAATTAGGACTGTTGCCCAAGATTCCTGGTATATATCGAAAGGATGCCCTTTGCCCCATTGGTTTAGAAAAACATGAATTCCGCGGGGAAACATTGTGGAGGACAGATTTACAGAGTTTCGAAGAGGCAGCAAATGCAAATTCTTGGCATCCTGATGCAGTATTTATCTCGCACGCACATTTTGATCATTGCGGTTATATTCCATATCTAGGCAACATTCCTTTCGCGTGTTCTGAAATAACTCAAAAATTAATGGTTGCAATAGCTGAAATTGGAAATCTAAGCGGGTTGGATAAGCAACTGACTGTTTTGAAAACGCGAAAGAAAGGTACACTTGGAAAGAGCAGTTATTTTCCAGAGACGCTTAAGATAGATTATACAAAAGAACCCACAAACAGAGATATTTGCACTTTGAATCATAAAGAAAAGCAATTAGTGGGTGACAAGATAGAAATCACCGGTTTTGATGTGGGGCATTCAATACCTGGTTCCATGGCTTGTTTGGTGGAATTGGATAAATCACAAGTATTGTACACAGGAGATCTGAGATTTCATGGAAGGTCTGGCTGTGATTTAAGAAAAGAGTTGAAGGACCTGAAACCGGATCTAATGATTTGCGAAGGAACTAGAATTGATGAGGAAAAACCTGATGATGAAAAGCAAGTGGAAATAGAATTGGCTAGTTTATTTTCCAAATCCAAAGGGCTAGTCATGGTTGGATTTGCTTGGAAAGATATAGACCGATATGAAACTGTGCGAGATGCTGCAAAAAAAAGCGGGAGAATTCCAGTTTTTGATCCACGATTAGCCTATTTGCTAGCTAGACTTGATAGAAGCGTATACAACGAAGGAGCCAAAGCATTTCTCGAAAGATGTGGTAGTATGCTTTATTCTCCAAGTGATTATGTTTACTCTAAACATAAAATTGGAGAAATGCCTCTGTCTAATTGGAGTAGAGCTACTAAAGCTACTCCGAGCGTAGTAGATACTCTACATTTGGAGAAGGGAATATCCGCACTTGAACTAAGCAAGAATCCCCACAGCTATGTCTTGCATTTAGATTATTTCCGATTTAAAAACATCTTAGATCTAGACCTTCCGAAAGGCTCCATATTTGTGAGAGCTCAATGTGAACCATTTAACCCCAGAATGGAACTCTCTCAAGAACGGATGAAAAGATGGCTAAAGCATTTTGGAATTAATGCTGAAAACGGTCATGAGCCTTATCAGATACATGCCAGCGGTCATGCCTCTGGTCTGGAGATACAAGAGATGATTAACGAAATAAAACCGAAAAAACTAGTGCCGGTGCATACCATGAAACCTGATCTATTTAGAAATCCTGCGGGTAAAGTGATTAAATCTCAAAAAGGTTTGGAAATACATGTGCCTTAGATGCATGCACATGAAAAAAGTAGCACAGGATTTGCTAGCTTAGATATTCTCTTCAAGCGGTGTTTACTTATACTGGGTTAATGGTTTTCAAGCACGTCTCAAAGACTGGAGGCGTTTATCGGAAGCGCATAGTGTCCACAGGTCGCGCCTACATGAAATATGACGAGTTCTGTGACTGTGAGGAGCGTGCAGACGTAGAGAAGCTAGCGCGAATGATCAAGATTCTCAGCTTTCTCACTTAGACAAAAGTTTACCTGTTCTGGAAAAACCCGATACATGGGCGTGAATAGGTTTTCCCATGCTGAAGTGTGTTTTGCATGCATGCGTTAATTTTGGAGGATTTAACATTCTACATAACATTGACAGTCTTCCAAAAGCTACAAAAATTGTGCACGCATTTAATGCCGATTGTATATTATACGTGAAGCGGTGCAAAACTCATTCTGACTGATAATGTTCAGGTGGCTGTAAACTTGAAGATTCTGAAGTTGTCAGGAACTTACCTGAAAAGAAAAGCGTACCAGTACTTAATTTTAGGGATTTTGTGTCTATTTGTCTTTGTTGCCATATTTCTTACCACTGACCCAAAATTGCCTCTTTATATTGACCTAGGGCGGTACCACACAACTCGTGTGTTAGTAATGATATTTCCGCTATATGGGGTGCTCCGTTTCTACCGGTTGCATCGTGCCTACCAGCAAGGCTTTGAAGGAGAAAAACAAGTTACCAAAGTTCTTTCTTCAACTTTGAGCGACGACTATTTTCTCATCAATGATGTTCAGCTTGTTGCGGGTAAAAGAAGCAACATTGACCATGTTGTTCTGGGACCAACCGGAATATTTGTATTGGAAACCAAAAACCACAGTGGCAAGATTACTTGCTATGGAGATAGTTGGACAGGTATAGGTCAAAACCCTTCTACACAAGCACGAGTCAACGCTTTGAGAGTCTATAAGGTCATTAGGGCTTCTGGAATCTTTGTATCAAAACTTCCATGGATTCAAGCGGTTGTAGTTTTCGCTAACAAAAAAGTAGAATTAGAAGTGCGCAAAGCCCCATCCAAGGCTAAAGTTCTAAAGATTGTTGAATTGACCAATTACATAACCCAAGAAACAACACGTCTATCCGCTCAAGAAATTGAGTTAATGAGCAAAGAGATTCTAAACATGCACGAATGTGGGGGGTTAAATTTTAGTCCCAAACCCAAACCCAAACTTGCTTATATCTGACATGCCAAGATTTCTAATGGGCACAAATTGTTCCGCAAACGAAAGTGAAACACAAATTCTCCTTTGCATGCATGCAGCCGCGCGTGCGTGCAATATCAGAGTGACATGCCAACCAAGTCCTCAGCACGGATATACCGTGGCTCCTCTATACCTAGGCCGAAGCTTATTTGGTCTAACACTTCAGGCTTCTCCTCCGGAAACTTGTATCCCTCATAATCTTGCCTAAACAGCCAGATACTTCCATGGTCCCCTATGTATGCTGGGTTTATGAAATGGTCAAAACACACCTTTCCTGTCATTTCCAGATTTTCTATCATCACCTTAATTTCTCTAAGCTCTTCATGGGGAGTAAGCAGTTGGAACTTGCCTTTCTTCCATTCTTCATGAAGCGGCGTCTCTTTACGAGGGATAAATCTTCTTGATCTAACGAAGTCCGGGTTTATGGCACTTAATGCTTTAGCAGTATTTCTTGCATGTTGCTCTGACATGGCTCTCCCGCCTAAGCCTGGCATCCAATATTCTGAAAGCTCAAAACCAGCTTTCTTAACTCTCTTTCCAGCAAGAATTTGCTCTTCACTAGTGACCCCCTTGTTTATGTAATTAAGCAAGTCATTGTCACCAGTTTCCAACCCTACATGCAACCTTGTTAGACCAACTTTGCGTAATCTCCTCAGTTCTTCTATAGCTCTAGATTTTTGAAAAAGAGTTTTCGCCCGAGCGTAAGACGTTATTCTCTCTAAGCTTGGAAATGCCTCTTTCAGATATGTTGTCACTTCAACCAAGCTGGTGGTGGGCATGACTAAGCTGTTTGCATCCTGCAGGAAGGCGCTTTTACCGCCGGAGCAAAGCCAATTGAACACGTTCAGCACGCTCTGAGAGTTTTCCAATTCCTTTCGACTGAGTTTTGAGATGTCTTTGTTGTGAAGAAGGGCGGGATCAATCATTCTGGCTACCCAGTCTAGGCCTCCAACTTTCTCTGAAATTTTCTCTATTAGATTGCTGATCGCCTTTGCAGATTCGATGTCTCTCTTCACCTCTTCTACTGTTCTGAGCTGAAACCTTTCTCTGTTGTATGGAGTTCCATAACAAAATTTGCATAAGTTCCAAGGGCAGTTACGAGTTGCTCTTATGAGGAGGGAGTGACTTCCACCCTCTGAGGGTGGTCTGATGGGACCTATCTCAAAGGAGTATTCTCTCAATTCTTGAAGCTCTGGAAGATTCATGACATATGATGTCCCCAAGCCACCTTTTAATGCATGCATTTTTCAGAAAACGGAAGTAGATCCTTCCAGTTGTATCTCCACTGTCTAGGGGGTTTTACTGCTGGGGTCACGGGGATTTGAACCCCGGACACATGGAGATATCCCCCGCAAACTCCCCTTTTTTGTTGCGCGTTCACATTCCCTGGCGTAAGGGAACAATGGCTTAGGCAACATGGGAAAATACAAGTTCGGAAAAAAAGAAGAAATAATATCATTCAAGGTTGTGAAACAGAAAGTAATAAACGCGAATTTGCGTTTGAGAGATGAAGCTTTCTTCTGGCTCCTATATTATTGTGGGGTTAGGAAGTCTGAGGCCTATGAAAGAGTGGCAGGCGACTTCAAAACAGACGGTGTACATCTCATCGTAGATTTTCATCAGAGAAAGAAGAGGGGCGCTGAGGTCCCAGCCCTGATGCTGCCGTTGAAATGGTACGGAATTGGCAAGATCGTTCAAAGCGTTCGTATAGCCTTGAGCTGTAGGCCCAAGGAAAAGGCAGTGTATATCTACAGAGATGGAAAACGAGTACGAACTCTTAAAAAGGATAGATGGGTGTTTCCACGCATTCAGTCAACTAAGGCTTGGGAGATAGTGCAAAACGTTTTAGGAGAAGAGTATTACCCTCATTTTCTTAGGTTGAATAGGCTTACAGAAATTGCTCAGGATCCCACTGCAAGCTTGACCCGGCTTAAGAGCTTCAGCGGCATAAAGAGCACAACAGCCCTGGACAGCTATTTGGGGACAGTTAAGAAAGAACAGCAGAAGGCGATAGCGTATATGAGCCAAAAATACGAGTAGTATCTATCGGACAGCGTGATTCCTTTCTTTTTGCTCTTGCTTGCTTGCATGCGGATATTGCAACAGTAAGAGGAGTTGGGGCCACGCGTGAGAAGAGTGTTAAAGAAACATCTGGAACATCAACCGCTCAACAAGTTCTTTGTAGCGATTTCGAATGGTAACCTCAGTTACTTGTGCTATCTCAGCTACTTCCCTCTGCGTTCTCTTTTCACCCGTCAATGTCGAAGCTATATAGCATGTTGCAGCAGCCATACCTGTGGGTCCACGGCCAGAGGTAAGTTTAAGTTCTTTTGCAGTCGTCAAAATTTTGTAGGCGATCTCTTCCGTCTTTCCTTGCAACGTTAAATGGTTTGAAAATTTGGCTATGTACTGGCTTGCCTTAACAGGCCCCACGTGTGTGTTAAGCTTCGTGATTAGGAAACGGTAGTTGCGACCGACTTCTTTCTTGTTCATCGTTGATGCTTGCGCTATGTCTTCCAGTGTTCTGGCGAGTTTGCATTGCCTGCAAGCCAAATAGATCGCCGCTGCAGTTACGCCTTGAATTGACCTTCCTCGTACTAGTCGTTCTTTGACAGCTTTTCGGTAGATGACTGAGGCTGTTTCAAGGACGTTTTTGGGAAGGTTCAGGTTGTTAGCGATTTTGTTGATTTCTGACAGTGCAAAGGAGAGGTTACGTTCTGTTGCATCCGAAACTCTTATGCGGCGGTGCCATTTTCTAAGACGGTACATCTGAGCCTTCTGTCCAGATGGCAGGCTTTTTCCGTAAACGTCTCGGTCGCGCCAGTCAATCATTGTGGATAAGCCTTTGTCGTGAATCGTGTAGGTTAATGGAGCGCCAACCCTTGTCCGTTTCGCCCTCTGTTCATTATCGAAAGCCCTCCACTCCGGTCCCCTGTCAGCTATTTTTTCGGTTATTACAAAGCCGCAGGCCATGCAAGCTATTTCGGCGCACTCGTAATCACGCATAAGCCGTGTGCTACTACATTCTGGGCAGCACTGAACCTTCGCAGGTTCAACTTCTGAGATTGGCAACCCGCCGGAGATCAGAGCTTTTTTGTCGTTATTCATTTTGTTTTTTCATCCTGTTTTTTTGGGGGAAGCATAAATAACATTTCATTTGGTTTTCTGGGTTCTCGTTTCCAATCTTTATCACTAAGCTGCATATATTCTGCAAAATTTCAGGTTCCCATCGAAAAGATGGTTTATCCAATCAGCCCATTCATTTAAACCTTTTCACAAGGATTTGTGTGCGATAACTGACGGGCACGATTAAACAAGAAAAAAGCGCTCGCTATCAGGTTGGATTTTGAACTTTATGGTTCTACAAGGTTGTTCATTGTATGATGAATTATGCGGATATTACAGCGATAATATTCGGAAAAGTTCAAAAGAGTTCACAAAATTCGGAACTACCACGTTCGCATATGTCTCAAATATTCAGTGAACCGTTCTTTCAAATCTTCGGAATTCAAATATTCATTTGTTCATTTTTGTCTTTGAATAAACGCTATTTTTCAGTCACAAATTCACTCTTTGGATAGCGTTGTTGATTGAATTAATATCAAAAGCTTGTGTCCAAAATGCGTTGTAAACCGTTGTAAACTCCTCTATTTGGCTGATTCACTTTCTTTCGTTGAAAGAGCCTCAAATCGGTCTTAACTGTTCACTTTTTTCAGAAGACTTCAAAAGCTCTAATTACCATAGGGTTGTTGCAACTTTTAACATGGTTGTTGATTGTCTTTTTGCTATTTCTGCAAAAATCTGAGATTATAGGCTAATTAGAGGATTTCATAATGGGAATCCTATAAAAACAACATTCTTTCCAATGCATGCATGGAAGAACAGATGGCACATGCCTCTAACCTTTTTAAACTCAAGAAGGCAACTATTTCATGCAAGTGAATTTTCTTCCCTGAGAGGCACAAGAATGCTTAGGCAATATCTCAAAAGAATATTGAAGGTGGCTCGACTTGGCGATGCAAGGGAAGAAAGCTACTATTCTGCTCTTGAAACTCTACTGAATGAGTTTGCAGTTTCCGAAAAAAAGAAGGGTGTCCATGTTACTTCTCAGCCCAAAAAAACAGATGCAGGCAATCCAGACTTTAGAGTTTGGGATGAAAGACGGATTGTTGGATACATAGAAGCAAAAACACCAGATAGGAACCTTGACGACATTGAGAAGACAGAGCAAGCAAAACGCTACAAAACAACATTTCCAAACTTCATATTAACCAATTTTTTGGAATTCAGGTTATACAGGAGTGGTTCTCTTGTCGATGAAGTGAAAATCGCTGACCCTATGGTCATCCATAGTTTGAAAGGTGTTCCATCAGTTAAAAATGAAGGGGCGTTTGCGAATCTATTAGAAAAATTCTTCTCTTTCTCTTTTCCAAGCATTACCTCAGCACAACCTCTCGCAGTAGAGTTAGCAAAGAGAACCCGATTTTTGCGTGATGAAGTAATTGCTGAGCAATTGAGAGAGGAGGAAAGAAAAGGAATAGGAAGAATTCTTGGGTTCTATGAGGCATTCCAAACGTATCTCATTAGAGGGTTGACAAAGGAGCAATTTGCGGATTTGTATTCTCAGACAATTACATACGGTCTTTTTGCATCTCGAATGCGTTGTAAGGGAGATTTCAATAGAAAACGTGCTGTTGAGGATATTCCCCGTTCAATAGGAATATTAAGAGAAATGTTCGATTACATCTCTCTGGGAGATTTACCTCCTCAGTTGGAGTGGATTGTTGACGAGATTTCTGACGTATTAGCTAATGTTGACGTGAGGAGAATTTTCTCTGAGTTTTTCCGAAGCAGAAAAGGAAAAGACCCCGTATACCATTTTTATGAAACCTTTTTGGAGAAATATGACCCAAAAGAAAGGGAACGAAGAGGTGTATATTACACTCCTGAGCCAGTTGTTTCTTACATAGTCCGCTCACTGCACTTGATTCTAAAAGAAAAGTTTGGCTTGGAAGATGGTTTGGCAAACGAGAAAGTAACGATTTTAGACCCCGCAGCAGGCACACTCACGTTCATAGCAGAAGCAATAAAACAGGCAATTAACGAGTTCACCTCAAAATATGGAGAAGGCGGAAAAGAAGAGTTCATCAAGGAACATATACTGAAGAACTTCTATGCTTTTGAATTAATGATTGCCCCTTATACAGTTGGACATCTAAAAACATCATTTCTCCTTGGTGAATTAGGACATAGATTGCAGGACGAAGGCTTAAACTTCTACCTTACCAACACCTTAGAATTAGAAGACATAGAGCAAACAGCCTTGCCAGGCATGGCATCGTTGGCTGAAGAAAGCAGAAAAGCAGGAGAAGTGAAAAAAGGAATACCTATTTTCGTCATTTTAGGAAATCCACCATATTCTGGTATCTCTGCAAATATGGGAGAGTGGATTACTGGTCTAATTGAAAATTACAAGTATGTCGACGGGAAACACTTTGGGGAAAGAAAACACTGGTTACAAGATGATTATGTCAAATTCATTAGGTTTGCTGAATGGAAAATTAATCAGGTAGGTAAGGGCGTGATAGGATACATCACAAACCACAGTTATCTGGATAATCCGACCTTTAGAGGAATGCGTCAACATCTGATGAAAAGTTTTGACGAAATATTTGTTCTTGATTTACACGGAAATTCCTTGAAAAAAGAGAAATGCCCCGACGGAAGTAAAGATGAAAATGTTTTTGATATTAGGCAAGGTGTTGCTATTACCTTTTTAGTAAAGAAGAAGATTAACCAGACTAATGAATGCAAAACCTTTCATAGCGAAAGGTGGGGCTTAAGAGAGAAAAAATATGAATGGCTTCTTCTAAACGACGTAAATACGACTGAGTGGGAAGAAATTTATCCACATTCACCATTTTATTTCTTTATACCCCGAGAAGAGAAATATGAAGAGTTGTATGCCAAACATTGGAAGGTTACTGATATATTCCCAATCAATAGTGTTGGGATAGTAACTTCGAGGGATAATTTTGTCACGGATTTTGATAAGAATGCACTAATGAACCGAATCAGAATGTTTAGAAATCTTTCAATATCTGATGAAACAATAAGAAAAGAGTTCAAGTTGAGAGACACAAGCACGTTTAAGTTGAGAAAATCCAGAGAAATGCTTTCCCAGGAAAAAGATTGGGAAAAACATCTTGCTAAGATCTTGTATCGCCCTTTCGATGTAAGGTATATTTATTATGCAAGTGCAGTGGTTGAAAGACCCCTTTATAACACAATGCGACACATGATGCAAAGCAATGTGGGCCTGCTTGCTATGAGACAAGTTTCATTAGATGAGGATTACACTCACTTTCTTGTTTCGGAGCATATAGTGGACAACAGAGCATTTTTGAGTAGCAAAGGTATCGTGCAATTATTTCCTCTATATCAATATGAAAATTCCGAACGAACACCAAATATCCAACTCACACTCATTAAGAAACTGAAAGAGAACTATCACAAAAAGGTTGAAGCGGTAGAAATACTACATTACATGTATGCGATTTTCTATTCTAATACTTATCGCACCAAATATACAGAATTTCTTAACATTGATTTTCCAAGAGTGCCTTTCACAACTGACTACGACTTATTCATCAAAATGGGTAGTTTAGGCAAGAAACTGATAGACCTGCACCTCCTGAAATCTGAACTATTGAGTGCTCCCACTGCAAAGTTTCAGGGAAAAGGAGATAACATCATAGAAAAACCAGTATATGCCGAAGAGGATAGCAGGGTTTACATCAACAAAACACAATGCTTTGAGGGAGTTGAAAAGGACGTTTGGGAATACCAAATAGGCGGTTATCAAGTATTGTCCAAATGGTTGAAATACAGAAAGAAGAGGAATTTGTCACTTAAGGACATAAAGCATTATTGCAGGGTCGTGACTGCACTCAAAAATACAATCGAGATTCAAGAAGAAATAGACAAATTATACCCTGATGTTGAAAAAGACATTATAGAGTTTAAGGAAAATAAGCAGAACGCAAGTCTGGACGAATATAAGGCTTAGTCAACCATCTCCCAGCATGCATGCATGTGGAAAAATCCGAATCATCCGCGTGTTGTTTTCTTAAACTCGTAGACCCATACCAACTGGTCGGGGTCCCATTTGCCGTTAATTTCAATCCACGCACGTTTAAAATCTTCAAGTGTTTCATAGCCTTCCTTTCGGGCATCCTCAAGCGTTATGTCGCCTAGCCTCTGCCGAAATTTACGGGTTAACTTGATATGTTCCCTTGATTTTTCAAAATATCGACTGCGGATGCTGTAGATTTTGCCTACCTTTAATGTGTGTTTGTGTGTTCGGCGGGTCATCGTTTTCTCGCCGCGAACAATCTTTTTGATGTGTTTTTCTTTGAATAACATAGTTATTTCTCAGAGTATATCTTCTCTTAAAACAGTTCTTTTGACGGCATGCATGCAGTATCCATAGACCTATGTTTTTTGTCGGCGTTCCTTGCTTTCCTTCACTATGAGTCTATGTTGCGGCAACGATTTGATGCCTCGTATGATCGTCTGCAACTTTCCTGCGACCACCATCGCACTCTTCCTGTTCTCTTCACTCATGGGATTTCTCACCTCCTCTGGCTGATCTTAGCAGCCTCGCTTATTTCATGCAACACGTTTTCCAACAACTCGACTTCTTTCGGATATAACTCTTTTAAAGAATCTTTCAACGCAATCAACTTATCAACAGGAATATGTGGCAACTCCTTCAAAACTCTCGCGGTAAGACCAGGCTCAATCGTTGAAGGTAGTTTTACGTAAATGGTCTCTTTCTCAACAACAATCTCTGGCACTGGTAAGTTCTTCAATGATATTGGAGATCTCAATCGTATAGGTCCTCCAAAAATCTGTCGATTTAAGCAGACACGCCATGCATACTTTTGGGGCAAGGTTCCAAAAGTCTCCTCAATCCACTTTTCGGCTTCCTCAGGACTACGATTTGCCATCGACAAACCATGTAAAAGAGTATACATTGCTAAGGCTCCAATCTTACCTGTAAACAAACTTGCAAACTCTTTGTCCTCGAGCGTCCCTTGACTCGCAGCGTCTAGAATGTCGTTAAACACATGCATTGAGAGAACAGAGAAAAGGCTTCTTTGAGCGTGCTTCCAATGAACCGCTTCCATAGCAAGTTTGTAGACCTTGTTCTTCTTAATGACACCTCTATTGACAAGCGCCGAAAGATAGCGTGCCACAGTTGCTTTACTTATGCCAGCCTTTTCAGCCAGTGCTACAATATCAGCAAACCTCATACCCCTTACGTCTGAAGTAGCTATGACCTCTACAAGCTTCTCTTCAATAGGACTGAGCTCATTCTCTAAGTCGCTTCTACGACCCAAGCCATCTCATCTCCTCTTGAGACTAAATAGTCTCATTTGAGAGTACTTAAATCTAACGCAGTGTTTCATCTTCAAACAGGGAAACACCATGACTAACCCAGTTATCTTTGCAAGAATGCCAAAACAAGACGTGGAATTGATCAAAAAAGTAACCAAAGCCCGGGGAGAAGATCTAAGCGACTTCGTCAGAAGAGCCGTATATAAAGAGCTGGCACACCTCAGCTTTCTACCAGAAGATCAGAAGAAGGCCCTAGGGATAAAGAACCGCTAACGGAAACATGAGTGCGAATCAAATGACACCCTAGGTGAGGAACTTGAACAGATGACACAGCCATCTACGCATCGTCAAAATTTCATCTGCAACTTTCGAGCACCTGACCTAACGCATTTCCAGATCTGGCTAGACTTCAAGGAGGCGGTTCGAAACCGGGGACTAGACATCTGTTTTGTAACTCTGACTCTTTGTCAAGCTTGGCTGAAAGGCATTAAAGAGGTTACAGCGACCTGTCAAATTGCTACACCTCTACAAGTCATCAATCTTCAGCAGCAGAACACTTTTGTCTATAGCGTTCGGAAGCCCAGACGTGAACCACCTGAGCTGATTTGTTCCCGAAAGAAGTATGCTGGAACAATCACTAGTATGGCTTTCCAGGCTTATATCATAGATAAGGCAAGTGACTTACAGCGGTCATTTTCATTCCGCGACTTCCTTGAGCTACGCCACAGTTTGTTCCGAAAATGCGTTTTAAAGCTCAAAGAAAGGGGGAAAATCTTGCCCCTGCAACCTCGAACCAACCCAAGATTCTACATTCTAAGAGAGTGGCTCCCTGACTATCCGACTATGAAAGAGAACAATAGAGTAAAACCAAGGTTTACCCGTGACTCCGCTTGGAGGGGTGTATAGGCGTGGGGAAAGTTGGCTTCCTCGAAAAGCGCATACTTGGCAAAGAAAGCGGCTTAAGCAATGGGAAGTTGGCTCCTCAAAGCCAGCCGCACCAGCCCCCTAAATGCCCGGAATGTGCCTCGCATCGCATATGGAAAGATGGGCTTCGCTATGTCAAAACGGATACTGGAGAGATGCCTACTCAACGTTATTTATGTAGAAACTGTGGCTACCGCTTCAGCCGAAACGGGTCCACGCATCGTTCTGAACCATTAAAAAACCCTTCACGATGGTCAATAAATAACGCTTCAGCCTATACTTTAGATCGTCAAGTATGCGAGTTCTTGACAGAAGGCTCGAAAAACTTGATCGGAGTGGAGTCCCGACTAGAAAAGGCTGCGGGAGCCACACTTGACATCAAAGGCGCACTAGTCAACTACGAAGCAAAAATGGTACTGCAAGGCAAGAAACCAAAAACCATTCTCACACGACTTAGCGTTCTAAGACTACTGATAAAACGAAGCGTGAACCTTCTCAACCCAATTGACGTATTCAAAGCCATAGATCACACCAAACGATACAACCACGCTACAAGGGAATTGCAGAATGAAGAATGGATGGATGGAAGCAAAGCTAATGCCGCACAAGCCTACAAGACATTCTGTGAAATCACTGGGATTCAAATTCCAAAGGATGTGAACTTCGACAAATGGTCCAAACGTTCAAGCAAACTTCCTTGGATACCGCTTGAAAAGGAAATTGACGCTCTCATCGCTGGCAGTAGCAGAAAGATTGCGACTTTCCTACAATTGCTGAAGGAAACATGGTGTCGTTCAGGCGAGGCGTGGAGACTGGAGTGGGTAGACGTTGACATTGAACACAACGTAGTAACAATCAACAGGCCCGAAAAGAATGGGTTGCCACGCCAATTCAAGGTAAGCTCCAAACTGACCGCTATGGTCAACACATTGCCAAAAACAAACAATCGTGTGTTTGCCGCGTCAACCCTAACCAAAATACGCCAAAACTTCATCATGCAACGTGCTAGAATCTCGTACAAACTTCAGAACCCACGGATCAAACGCATAACCTTTCACACGCTACGCCATTGGGGTGCAACAATGGAATACCACAGAACTAAGGACATTCTACACGTAAAGGAAAGGCTTGGGCATCGAAGCATAACAAGCACGCTGGTCTACACGCACCTAGTCAACTTTGAAGGCGACGAATATCACACCGCAACTTCTAAAAGTCTCAAAGAAGATGAAGAACTTCTCAAGGCTGGTTTCGAGTATGTCACAGAAAGAGACGGCATCAAAATCTACAGGAAACGAAAATGAGCTTGAAGTCGTGGAACGTGGAGACGGCTGGTTCAAGGTTAAACATCGCCAGGGGGGAAACATTTGCACCATAGAGGATACTTTCGCCGAGATGTTTTCGATGTGGGCTGGAAGAATTCTGATAACGGCTCACAACAAGAAATGGGCGTTAACAGCAGCGGGCATGGCAACAGGATTCGCTGCTTCCATAATTATGTCTCCAGCAGAAGCCGGAATAGAAGACATCGTTCCATCCAATAAAACTCCTGATGGACGAGTTGGAGCGGTGGTCCAAATTTACCACAGGACACGGAGGGAATTGAAGACCCAGATGATCTTAAGGATAAGTCAATGTGTCATGACATGTCCTACGACCGCAGCCTTCGACGCACTACCCAAAGCTAAGAGAAGATTGAAAGTGGGACGAAGTCTTCGCCTTTTCGGTGACGGATTTCAAAAAAAAGATGTTGTCGCAGGGCGTGA
>Ga0209991_10000157_pt1 | contig 29875 bp, 26 predicted proteins | sample ChitaG_FD_183167 | JGI IMG/M metagenome (GOLD analysis project Ga0209991, IMG submission 183167) | Deep subsurface microbial communities from South Pacific Ocean to uncover new lineages of life (NeLLi) - Chile_00310 metaG (SPAdes)... | ecosystem: Environmental > Aquatic > Marine > Oceanic >... | reverse complement strand
CTGGCGATCGGCCCGTGGGTCCTCGTCTCTAAAACATCTGGCTATCTGAAAATATCTTTCAAGGCCGGCCACCATTAAGAGTTGTTTGTATTGCTGAGGGCTTTGAGGAAGGGCATAAAATTTGCCCGGACATAATCTTGAAGGCACTAAATAATCCCGGGCACCCTCGGGAGTGGCTTTAGTTAAAATTGGCGTTTCTACTTCAACGAACCCCTCGTTTCCCAAAAATTCTCGGATATGTCGGATAATCTTTTCCCGCAAGATTAAATTTTTCTTCATTCTCTCTCGTCTTAAATCTAAATAACGATATTTTAATCTTTTTTCTTCAGATATTTCATAACCATCGGTTTCAATAGAAAAAGGCAGGGTTTTTGCCTTAGAAAAAATTTCTAATTTTTCTGCCTGAAGCTCAATTTGTCCTGTTTCAATTTTTGGGTTTACCATTCCCGAAGGCCTTTTCTTGATCTCGCCCTCTATTCCAATCACCCACTCTGGCCGAAGCTCTTGAGCTAATTTATAAAGATTTTCTTCTTTTGGAGTAAAAACTACTTGCAGCAAACCGCTCCTGTCTCTCAAATCAATAAAAATAATCTTTCCATGAGATCTAATAGCTTGAACCCAACCAGCAACTTTTACTTTTTTCCCTAAATATTTGGTGGTTTCTTTGTTTAAAATCCGCTGCATTGAACTTATTATAGTAAAAAAGTTCTGATATATCAAGCAGTGTTTGATACTAAAAAGAGCGCCCGAAGGGCGCTCTTTTTCTATTGGTAGATTATTCAATGTGATTTGAAACCTTAAAACTCGAAAACTTCTCCGGTAGTGGCATTAATTTTGAAATTCGAAATGCGCCAAAAAAGAGGAAAATTAGGATCTATCTCCCTTTCTTTAAACCAGAGCTCATCTTTTTGATTTAACAGTATTATAGATGTGGATATTTCTGGAATCTCCATAATAGAATCGGTAACCATTTCATAAGCTTGTTTGGGTGAAATTTTAATATCTTCTGGATTTATGCTTCCTGGAAGATTATGATTTTCGTACTGACAAGCAAAATTATCAACACAAACACGAGCAATTAGCTTCTTGTTGTTGGCGGAGTTATACTCGTGATTTTTTATCTTAACAGATAAATTATATTTAGAATATCCAAATTTTTGACCTAAAGAGCTTCTCATAAAACTTTTTGGTAAGATTCCTGACAAAAAGCGGATAGGATAAGACTCTATATATACTTCAGCATTATAGAAAACCCTTAGTTCGCTTATCACTTCTCCTTTTTCACTATATCTAAGTCTCATTGGATGAGAATCGCTATAGAAAACAAGCCCCCATATTGCTGTATAACTCACAGTACCATCGGGAAGCAAGACTGCATCCACCCAGGCCAATCTCGCGTCATCATACCATTTTTCTCTTACAATTTTTGTGACTTCAACAAAAAACTGAGGGGCATCATCGGGATCATAAGGAAAATTATCAATTGAAAAAACCTCTTTAGTTATGGGTTTAGAAAATGGCCCATATTTCAAAAATGGGAAAAAAGGAGGATAGTATCCTATGAAGATTATTACTACCGATAGAAAAATAATAATCAAAACTATTATTAATTTTTTGTTGATCATTATTTTATTATAAAAGCCTGTCTAATTTTTGACAATACGCCCAGATTGAATTATAAATAAAATAGCTACTTTAAAACTGAATATTTGCTGTTTGAAGAGTTAAATCCGAAAGGAGGGAAAAACAATGAGGAGACCATTGCTTCTGTTTGGAGTGATTTTAATCCTATTGGCAGGAATGGCGCCGATATGCGGTGGAAATGAACATGATGAATTTTTTGATCTAATCGAAAAAATCAGAGACAAAGATTACTTCGGAGTAACCGTATACGAAGCCGGTGATGAAGAGTTGTGGACTTTTCTTTCTGATAAACCAAACCGAGATTTTATTGAGGGAACGATTAGGCAGATTACTTTTGGCTACAAAGTTCTTGATTCACCAAGAGAAGTGAGTTTCTCTGCAGAAAAAGAATTCCTTAAATTTATGAGCAAGAAGACAATCATGGGAGTATTGAAATTGCTCTCTGAGCAATTGAGAACCGACTATCCACTCTTGAGCCCCTTATTGGCCCCTACCGTAGGTACCTTAATAACTATTGCCGATGGAGTAAGAATTCTCCACGAATTTGCTGACGTTCTTAAGAAAAAAGAGGAAACTTTCTTGATTCATGAATATATCAGGACAAGAGCGCAAGGCAAAAGCGAAGAAGAAGCTTACAATCTTACTATAAACGATCCCGCTTTCGAGCCGATAGTAAATTTAATTTTGAGCCTAAAACAATTAAAGGCGCTAGGTAAAACAAAAGATGAACTGAAGAAGGAATTTTGGGACTATTGTGAACATGCCTACCAATCATGGGAGTTGGCACACAATAGAGAAAAAAGAATGAATATTAAGGAATACATCCTTGAGTGGACTAGGCGTTATAAAGCCACTCCCACTCCGGTATCCACCCCTACCCCATCGCCAACACCGACGCCGACTCTTGCCCCTACGACCACACCCACACCAACACTAACTCCTACTCCGATAATAGCCTGTCCGCCAGAAGGAGAGCCGAAATTCACTCAAGGCCAGGAAGTAGTTACTACTGCAGCTCTGAAAGTCCGAGAAGGAGCGGGTCTGAACTATCCTAAAATCAAAACTCAACCCAAGGGAACCTCTGGTAAAATTCTGGAGGGACCAGTTTGTGCCGATGATTATGTTTGGTGGAAAATAGAATGTGAAGATGAGACCGTTGGTTGGAGCGCCGAAGACTGGCTGGAGGCATGGGTACCGGTAGTAACCCCAACTCTAATACCAACGCCAACCTTAGTCCCTTCGCCGATAGCCACAACCACTCCTACGCCGATATGGACGCCAACTCCAATATCTACACCTAGCCCAGCGTCCATACCCACTCCAACGCTAGTACCCACCACGGAACCAACTCCGCTGCCAACTTTTGTGCCGACGGCAACCCCGACAGAAGAACCTATGCCAACTGCCACTCCCAGCCCCACGCCCACTCCCACACCCACACCTACCCCGACTCCTACTCCAACACCAACACCCACACCGACTCCTACTCCAACCCCGTCCCCCGAGCCGTTTGGTAAATGCAGTGGGGAGATAGAAGAAAGTGTGATTAACTGGGCAAAAGAACATACCTGCGATTTCCCTAATATTATCTGCGCTTTCTGGTCGGAGTGGTATTGGGATTCTTATTTCGAGGACTGTGATTTGGTTGAAGAGGATGTTTGGACAGTCGGTTATCTTCAAGCCTTTGGCGGTTATGGAAGCATCCTCCACAGTCCGGATTATGGCCAAAACTGGGAGATCCAATGGACTAGCGGAACCTACGGGCCTAATCCTTTCGCCGTAGACTTCTTAAATCTCAACGAAGGCTGGGTAGCTGCCACTCAAGAGGTTCTCCGCACCACTAATGGAGGCGAAACTTGGAAGATCGTCTGGGAAACCCATCCACCATTTGGCTCCTGGGGTCCCCGAGAACTTTTGGCTATTGACAGCCAAACCGCGTGTTTCCGCCTGGCTGAAGGAGATATGCTTTATACAACAGATGGCGGGGAAACCTGGGATACCTATCCAGAGTGGGATCCCCAAATATGTGAAGCGCTTGCGGGATAACTTTTGTTAAGCAACCCAAAAGGGCGAAGCGAAGCTTCGCCCTTCTTTATTTTATAAAAACCGATTTTTAACTTACTTTATCGGCAGTTCGATAAAAAACGTCGAGCCTTTGCCCCATCCCGCATTCTCAACCCAGACTTGTCCCGCACCGAACTTCGTTCTGGTGCGGGGTTCGGCCGTTGTGGAGTTCAGTGAATTTTTTAGCAATATAGAGGCCAAGGCCCAGGCCAAGTAAAGTTTTTATTTTCTGTTCAGATTTTTTTACCTTATCAATTTTCTTCTTTTCAAATAATCTTCTCTCCCCTTTTTCAAAAATATATCTACAATTTCAATCCGCTTTTCTTTTGAAAATAAGGCAAATAAAATTCGCCACCGGCCAATGCGGAGGCGATAACCAAATTCAGTGTTTCGAAGTTTTTTCACCTTGGGGTGAATAAAAGGATTAACCGCCAGTTTCTTAAATTCCTCATAAAATTTCTGTTTTAAACTTTCAGGTAATCTTGCGAATTCCCTTTCTGCTCGCGAGGTAATAATTACCTTGAACATTATTTTAGGTTATATTTTTTCTTTAATTCCTTTAAACTGATAACCTTCTGGCCACGAGTTTCCTGATAAGCAATGCTAAATCTAACAGCATCCTCTAAATCTTCGAGGGTTTCTTCAATTTTTTTCCATTTCTTTAATGGAAAGATCACCACTGGTTCCCTGCCAATTTTTGTTAAATTTTTCTCTTGGATTATTTTTACCATACAATTTTATTATATTTTTTTCAAAAAATAATGTCAACTCTTCAAGCTATTTTATCGGCAGTTCAATGAAGAATGTTGAGCCCTTGCCTTCGCCTTCACTCTCAGCCCAGATTTTTCCGTTGTGGAGCTCGGTGAATTTTTTGGCGATATATAGGCCGAGGCCTAAGCCGGCACTCCAGAATCTGGCGCCTGCCCGGCCCCGAGAAAAGCTCTCAAACATTTTCTCTATTTCTTCTTTTGACATCCCCACGCCAGTATCTTTAATTGCAATAAGGATTTTACCCTGAGGCCATTTGGCCGAAGGGTCTCTCAACTCTGTGCTGACGGTTACGCCGCCTTTTTCTGTATATTTTATGCAATTGTCTACGATGTTCAAAATAACCTGTCTGATTTTATCAACATCAATGGTAAGCTTGGGCAAGGGTTTGGCTGGCTTTTGCCATTTTAAGTAAAGTTTTTTCTCATCAGCCTTAATTTTCAATTCATCCAAAACTGAAGGTATTATCTCTTCAATATTTCCTTCTTGGAAATCTACCCCCAATTCTCCACTCTCAATCCGAGAAACATTCAATAAATCATTAACCAATTTTATTAATCTCTCATTACTTTGATAAACCTTTTCTAAAGGCGGCTCAGCCTTTTCGCCAAATTTTCCATAAGTTCCCTCAAGAAGCATTGAAATATAGCCTTTGATTGCTGTCAAAGGCGTTCGCAGCTGATGGGAGGCAATAGAAATAAATTCTGATTTGGCCCGACTTAATTTATCAACTTTCTCATAAAGCCTCTGCAACTCTGCCCGCCTCTGAATTTCCCGAATAACACTTTGAATTAAGAGGTAGCCAAAGAATAAAAAGAGCAGGAATAAACCAAATTTCCAAGCAAATTCCAGCGAGAGCCAATTGGTTACAGTCACCGCCTGCGCCAGAAGTAAAATAGCAACTGCCATCACTAAAATTTGGGTTAAAATGACTTTTACCCCGAAGAGTTCTCGTTTAACAATAGCGAAAGCAGTAAGGCCTACAAGAAAAATTGATGAATAATTACCGAATAAATAATATTGCACGCTTCCTCGCCAAACGGGAAGAATAATATTAAAAATAACGTTTGCAAACGAAAAAATAAAGAACCCTATAAGAAAATACTGAACTCTAATTTTTTCTACGGGCGAAAGATTAAAATATTTCCTTAAAAGTAAGTAAAGTGCGAGGAAGGGGAAAAAGATTACAAAAGAAAAGTAAAAAAGAGCCCCCTGTCCAAATATAAAATCAACACCCCAGGCCTTAAATGTAATTTCTTTAATAACTAAATCTGTTAAAAGAGCAATGAAAAAGAAAAACGCCCCAACTATAATAACTATTTTGTCTAGTAATGGAAATGATTTTTCTTTCCGAGGAAATAAGTTTATAAAAAAGTAATAAGTAATAATAAAAAGAGAAACTACGGCATAACCCAATCTAGCCCAGAATAGAGAAGAAAGAGGGTGAGCAAAAAGTTCTGTTAAAAAACCACAAGCTGGCCAAATACTAATAAAAATTGTCATTAGAAAAAATACTTGATTAAGCTTCTTCTTCCGATCGCTGGCATAAACCCAAAAACCCAATACAAAAGTTGCGAAACCAATTAATATAAGAACTACTTGTTCAATAAAAAGGTAGCTAGGCGACATAAATTATTTGTGATACCTACTTATTAAATGAAGAAAAAGTAATTTTTCTATCCCTAAAAGGAATTTTTTCAAATCTTTCTTAATATTTTTTTTATTAGCTTTCTCGCCCAGTTTAAGAGTTTTTTTATAATTATCCTCCCATTCTTTAAGAAGAATCTGTTCAACTTTTGACTTTTTAACTTTACGAACCAATTCTGCTTCGTTTTCCTTTCTTAACTCCCCTGCATCGATAATACCCAAGCTTAGTGCGTAGGCCCAAACTCCGCTAGTGAAATCATTATCTCTTACTTCCCTTTCCCAGGTACTAACCCAATTTCCAATTCGAGCCATTCTCTGGAAACACCAAACCATTTCTCTCAGCAATCCTAAATCTTGACTATTAACTTTAGAGCACATTAAATCAACATCCATAATGGGGAAAACTTGCATCCCGTGAGATATGTATAACCAAGATTCGGTTTTGTTAATCAAATAAGGATTTCGATTAATTAAATAAGCATACTTCATCGCATTGAGATACTGCTGGTTGTCATAGTCGAAAAGATATTTAAATTCTTTATATCTTGGATATCTTTTTATTGTTCCAGTGATGTGTCTCCAAAGTTTTACCGCGAATTTAAAGTATTCTTTTTCTCTCTTATTAAAGGAAATAGATTCTTGAAGTCTTCCAACGAACGGTATTTTAAGCAAATTCTCTAGTAGTTTTTTATTCTGACTCTGGTCGGCTACATCATCTAATAAGATATTAAACATAAATATAAGAGTTTTAAGCGTCCATAAACCTTTTCTATAACTTTCAATAGTGCCTGGGAAAATAATCACTTGCACAACTCGATATATCCATGGAAAGTTAAAACGAGGCCTCTCCCCCACTTTTTCATACTCTTTTATCCATTTTTGAAGCTCCGGCGGAAGCTTCACTTTCTGGATCGTTTCAACTTCTTTTTTCACCCTCTCCGGCGTCAATTGCCTCAAAATTTTAGCAATTATTTTAGCCATTGTGTCAAATTTTTAGTTTCTTTTAGTAAGGACTAGTTCCTTAATAAATTATACTTTATCTATCCCAAACAGCCAATAGAAAAACCCCCGCCCCGGCGAAGCCGGGGCGGGAAAGAAAAATATTACTATAATTTTCAAAAAATCATTTTAGGCCGAGTTCGCGGCTGACTCTTGGATCGAGATCAGTGGTAAATAGGGTTTTGATCTCTTCGGGTTTAACCCATCTAATTTCGGCTATTTCATGTGGTTCGCTAGGTTTAGCAACCGGTTCTGGTGAAGTTAACTTGCAGAGGTGGCAAACAATAACTACTGGAAAATGAGGATGATGTCTGAGAGAAATTTCCCTAATTGAATGAACAGCATAGCCAGTTTCAGCCAATATTTCTTTTTCAACGCATTCTCTTCGGCTTTCATTTAACCATTGTTTGCCTCCAGGAAAAGCCCAGGTCAAAACTGAACCATCGCTACCGACTTCTTCTTTAACTCGGCGAATCACTAAGACTTCGCCCTTATTATTAAAAACTACTCCCAAATTAACAAAATCTTCAATCTCTAAATCTTCCTGAGCAGAATTTTTGGGCTCTTTCTCTTTTTTATCCATAGATTTAAGGAAAAATTACTTTTCTCTTTCACTGGCAAAATTCGCTAAGGTGGCCAAAAGATTGTTCCATTTATTTTTTGGCAAGATTTCTAAGGATTTTTTAGCTTTTTGACCAAATTTTTGACCAAGCAGACAGGCTTTTTGATGGCTATTTGTCTTTTTTATTAACCTTACCGCCTCTTTAATATCTTTTTGATTGATTTTCTTTTTTCTAAGGATTTTGAGAAGCTTTTTCTTATTAGCTAAATTGAGTTCTTTTAAGGCAAAAAGAATAACAATGTTTCCTCCTTTTCTTTCTTCAATGTCTTTACCAATTTTTTTACCAAACATTTTCTTTTGGCCAAAAATATCTAAGATATCATCTTGAATTTGAAAGGCAATACCTAAATTAAATCCGTAATTTCTTAAAGATTTAAGTTCCCTTTTTTTAGCTCCAGCACAAATTCCTCCAATTTCACAGCAAGCTTGGAATAAAGTAGCTGTTTTTTGACTAGCCATTTTAAAATAATCTTTTTCAGTTATTTTTCGATAACGATTTTTTAGAATATAGGGTTCTGCTTCTCTGCCCGATTGCTCAAACAATATATCTAAAAGTTCTCCCTCCATCACAATTTTTAAAGTTTTAGCCAAAAGTTCAGATACCACCACTGGATTTTTTGTCCGATTAGCTGCCTGAAAGAGGGCTGCCGAATAATCTATCCCGATACATTGCGCAACAGATTTACCAAATTTAAACCAGCAGGTTGGTTTCCCTCTTCTCAAGCTGCTATTATCAATTATATCATCAACAATTAAAGTATAATTATGGAAAATTTCCAAGCCAGCTGCTGGATATAAAACATCTTTTAGTTTCCCGCCAAGCAATCGGCAAGAAATTGCAACCAGAGCCGGCCTCAGTCTTTTGCCGCCAGTTGAAATTTGATAACTAACAGTTTTTTGAAACTTTCTATCAACGCTGTCAACTAAAATTTTTTTGATAACCGGATCAATAATTTTTGTAAATTTGGTTAAAAATAAATTTAAATTTTCCTTTTCTTGGTTCATTTTAAATTTTAGATATTTTCCCAGGCCAATTTTTAACCAGGGGGTATATTTTTGAGGATTTTTCTCAATATCTTTTTGAAGTCTTTTAACAAAAACCCATTTCCAGCCGGCAATTTCCTTTGGGTCGGGCTTAATTTTTCTCTGATTATATTCTCCAACTAATAAGGCGCAGATTTCATTTTCTGAACCCACATTTTTATATTGGGCCTGATATTGAAATTTATCTATTAATTTAAGGGGGCGAGTAAAACTAAATTCCTCTTTTAATCTTTTTTGGCCAGCTACCTCATAGCTTTTGCCTTTTAAAGGATGGCTGGAACAAGAATTGTCCCAAAAAAGTGGCCAAAGTTTTTTAAATCTGCTTCTTTTAGAAAGCAAAATTTGATTTTTTTTGTTAAAAATTAAAATAGAAAAAGCTCGATGTAAAATCCCTTTGCCTTTGTGACACTTTTCTTTGGACTCTTGGCCGATAACTTTATCTTTTTCATTGACAATTAATATTTTCTCCATTTTTATTATCTGGGGATATTAATCTATTTTAACCTACTTTTAGATATAATTCAAATTTCACTAAAAAAATTCTCCGAAAATAAATTTTCGGAGAGTAGAACTTGGAAATCAAAAATCTCTTCTTTTCTATTGGAAATTAGCAGTTTTATTGTATAGGAATTTGAAAAATTCCCATACAACACAGGAGGGGTCGGGAGGATTGGGTATCCTCCCGTGTAGGAAAACAGGCTTTTGCTCTGAGCGAAGAGAGGAGCAAAAACGTTAGAAACCGTGGGTTTCTAAAGAACATAGTGCTGAGCGGAGCGAGGCCCATGTTCTTATTCTGGCAAACTCTCTTCTTTTCCCTGACTACCAGCTGAACTCTTGGCTTTTTGCCGACGGTACACCCAATAGCAAAGGCTAACTATAATCACTGCTAAAACTAAAACAATTAGAGGTAAATCCATAAAATTTTTCCTTTTATTGGTTTATTTTTACTTTTCTATACTGTCGGAGGTTCAGAAGGTGGAGGAGTTGCTGGACCCTCGGGAGGCGCTCCCTCTTTCTTTTTGACAACAAGGAAATACACTACCCCTACAATCACCACTATCGCTATAATTATTCCAACGATGACTGTTATGTCCATATGACCTTTTACCCAAATTCTTGCTTTAAAGCTCAAATTTAGGCTTAATTGGTTAAATTAATTAATCTTTATTTTATTTTCCTCTTAATGTCAAAGCCTGTCAACCCCTTTATAAAAAATCCGCTAATTTATAAATATTTCCTGCACCCATTATTAAAAGAATATCGCCTGATTTAACTCTCTTTTTTAAAAATTGAGGAATTTTTTTAAAATTTCCAATAAAATGACAACTTAATCCGCGCTTTTTTATTCTCTCAGCTAATTTTTTTGCGCTAACTTTTTTTGAAATTTTCTTTGTCTCTCTGCCGGCAACATCGTAAATATTGGTCAAAATAATTTCATCTGCTAAATCGAAGGCTTTAACGAATTCATTAAAAAAATAATAAGTCCTCTGATATTGATGAGGCTGGAAAATAGCCCAAATTTTATGTTTGCCAAATTTTTCTCTGGCAGCAGTTAAGGTAGCTTTAATTTCAGTGGGATGATGGGCATAATCGTTAATTAGAGTATAGGGTTCAGTGTTTAGGTATTTAATAGAAATTTCAAAACGTCGCCAAGCTCCTCGATATTCGGCCAGAGCTTGGAAAGAAATTTTATCTGGGATTTTTAAAGATCTGGCAACCGTCAAAGCAGATAGGGCATTATAGATATTATGTTGACCCGGAATTTTCAAAATCTTTTTAATTTTTTTTATTTCCTTTTGTTTGAAGGAATAAAATATTGTTGGCTTTTTATTATTTTTTATTAATTGATAAATATTCTTATCGTCTTTATTAGCTATCAAAATCCCTTTTGGGGGCAATCTTTTTATATATTTTTTATACGTGCTCAAAATATGATTTAAATTTTTATAATAATCGAGGTGCTCTTTTTCAATATTGGTCAAGACAATAATTTTGGGAAAATAATTTAAAAAGCCGGCTTGCCACTCATCGGCCTCAATCACCAAATATTTTCTTGCCCCGCCCCGTACCAGAGATTTCTCTTGGTACAGGGCCCCGTAGGTCCCGCCTCGGCGGGATCCTTTGGGGGATTTCCCCACTCTGCAGTTTGAGTCGCCAAATTCCCTTACTTTTGTTCCTACGATTACAGTAGGGTCCAGGCCTGCCTTAATCAAAATTAAAGAAAGCAGAGCGACCGTTGTGCTCTTGCCATGAGTGCCCGAAACGGCAATTGTAAAATATTTTTTGGTTAATTGACCCAAGGCTTGAGGATAGCTTTGGCATTTTACCCCGAGTTTCTTTGCCGCAACTAATTCTGGATTATCTTTTGGAACAGCCGGACTATAAATTAATAAGTCAACATTTTTCGGTAAGTTTTTTGCTGAATGGCCAACTTGCCCCGTACCTCCCGCTTTAGCGGGATGGTGCGGGGTAAAAATTTTTGCTCCCAGATTTTTTAGCTCTTCTGTAATTTCCGAAGCTATTAAATCTGAACCGGAAACTTCCCAACCCTTTTTTAAATAAAATCTGGCTAAGGCCGAAACCCCAATACCTCCAATGCCAATGAAATAAATTTTTTTCATTTTATTTACCTAATTCCACTGATTCTAAAATAAAATATTCTGCTCCAGTTGGCTTCAATTGACTTTCCATCACCTCAATTGAATTTACCGGAACAATTAAAGAAATTTTTTCTTCAATTTTTGGTTTCTGTTGAAGCTGACGCCACTCTTCCAATCTAATTCTGCCCAAAGTGATATGGGGCCTAAAAGCTCGAACCTCTTCTTTTCCTTTTAATTCCCCTAATTCTCTTTCTAAATCATTTTTTAAAATAGCAAGTTCCTGATTTTTTTCACCTTCCACCCAAAACATTCGAGGAGTCCGATCGGGGGGACCAAGATAAATTTTTTGAAAATTTATTAAAAGGGGTTGATATTTTTTGATTACTTTTTTAACTGCCTCAAAAATACTCAAAAGAGCTTCATCTGGGATATAGCCAAGGAAAATTAAGGTCAAATGCAAATTAGCCTCTTTAGTCCATCTAACTGGCAGATCCCCCCATTTTTCTTGATAAAAAAGAAGTTCCTTTTTTGCCTCCTCTGGAAGGTTAATGGCAATAAAAATTCGGTGGTGCATAATCTAATTGTAAAATATCACAAAAATGGCTATAATTAAAGCGTGAAGGAGACTTTATTATACAAAAAACTCAAAAATAAGAAGGTCCAGTGCCAGAACTGTAGCCATTATTGTATTATTTTGCCTGGAAAAAGGGGTATTTGCGGAGTTCGAGAAAATAAAAACGGTGAGCTTTATTCTTTAGTTTATGGCAAAGCTGTTGCCTGCCATATTGACCCAATTGAGAAAAAGCCCTTTTTCCATTTTTTGCCAGGGAGCCATTCTCTATCTATTGCCACTGTCGGTTGTAATCTAAGATGTTTATGGTGCCAAAATTATGATATTTCTCAAAGACCCCAGCTAACCGGAGAAATTGTTGGTGAAAATCTGTCGCCAGAAGAAATTGTCAAAAGGGCAAAAGAAAATAATCTTCCAAGTATCTCCTATACCTATACTGAACCGACCATCTTTTTGGAATATGCTTTAGATACCATGAAATTAGCTAAAAAGGAAGGCATAAAAAATAATTGGGTAACTAACGGATTTCTTTCAAAAGAGGCCCTGGAAGCTATCTCTCCTTATTTAGACGCCGTCAATGTTGACTTAAAAGGATTTACCGAAGAATTTTACCAAAAATATTGCCAAGGAAGGCTCCAGCCAGTATTAGATACTTTAATTGGAATAAAGAAAAAAGACTACAACCCACCCACCGCATCCTCCCACTCGCCAGAAGGCGAGCGGGCCCCTATCTGGGTAGAAGTTACTACCTTAATTATTCCTACTTTAAATGATGATGAGAAAATTTTCAGAGAAATTGCCAAATTTATTAAAACTGAATTGGGAGCAGAAACTCCCTGGCATGTAACCCAATTTTCTGGAGCCATTTCTTGGCAAATGCAGCATTTACCTAATACTTCAGTTGAAACTATTGAGAAGGCTTATAAAATTGGTAAAGAAGTTGGTTTAAGATATGTTTACACGGGTAATATTCCCGGTCTTCCTTCTGAAGACACTTTTTGCCCCAAATGCGCAGCTTTAGTAATTGATCGGACAAATTACATCATCCACCGCTATGATAAAGAAGGTAAATGTCCAAAGTGTGGAGAGAGCTTAGACTTAATTTTGAAATAAAAAAAATATTCCCATGCTCTCTTTTGTCTCAATTTGTCCTCATCCTCCTATTATTATTCCTACTATTGGCTCTCCTTCAGATTTAAAATTGGTTTCAAAAACAATTGAAGGAATGACTAATCTGGCCAAGATTTTCGCTGAGGCTAAGCCCCAAACAGTTTTAGTTATTTCTCCCCATGGGCCAGTAGATTTTAATCAATTTTCGGTTGTTAACTCCCCCGTTTTAGCTGGACATTTTTACAATTTTGGGGATTTTCAAACCGAACTCATTTTCAAAAATGACCAAAAATTAATTGGAGAGATCGAAAAAGAAGCCCAGAAAGAAAGCATCCCCTTAAGATCAATTAAGATTAAAGAATTAGATCACGGTAGTTTAGTTCCTCTTTATTATCTTTCCCAGGGGCTACCAAATATTAAAGTTGTCCCTCTCGCTTATTCTTACTTAGATTTAGAAGCCCATTTTAAGTTTGGGAAAATACTCCAGAAAGCAATTTCCGGAGGACAGTCCTCCGGAAATTATGGGATAATTACCTCTGGAGATTTGTCACATCGATTAACTCCTGATGCCCCCGCAGGCTACAGCCCTCGGGGTAAAGAATTTGATAAACTTTTGATTGATTTATTAGAAAAGAAAGGTGCGGAAGAAATTTTAAAAATTGATCCGAGTTTAGTTGAGGAAGCGGGCGAATGTGGATATCGTTCAATAATAATTTTGCTTGGAGCCTTAGACGGCTTAAACTATAAATCAGAGATTTTATCTTACGAAGGGCCTTTTGGGGTGGGATATTTGGTAGCTAATTTTAAAATTCCCCCGAAGCAGAACCCCGAACAAAAGCAAGCTTTATACGGAGGCAGGCAAATTCGCTACGGGGCGAGAAAAATGAATCCTTATGTCTCACTTGCAAAATTAGCGGTTGAAACCTATGTTAGTGAAGATAAAATTATTTCTTCGTCTAATGATCTCCCCGCCGCCCCTTCAGGCGAGCCTCGCCTTTGGCGGGAGGAATTTTTGAAACGAAAAGCGGGTACATTTGTGACAATTGAAAAGGCAGGCTCTTTAAGAGGCTGTATCGGTACTTATTTACCAACTAAAGAAAATATCGCCCAGGAGATTATTCAAAATGCCATTGCCGCAGCTACTGAAGATTATCGCTTTGGGTCAATTCAAAAAGAAGAGCTCCCCTATCTTTCTTATACTGTTTATATTTTAAGTGAGCCTGAATTGGTAAAAGATATTTCCGGGTTAAATCCAAAAAAATATGGGATAATCGTTAAAACTGCTCCCATTATCTCGTCTCAGAAGACAGATGTTATTTTTAATGGTCATTTCTCTACCAAGACGGGGCTCTTGCTTCCTGATTTAGAAGGGGTAGATACAGTTGAAAAACAAATTTCTATTGCCTGTCAGAAAGGAGGAGTTGATCCTCAAAAAGAAAGAATTATAATTTATCGGTTTACAACAGAAAAATATGATCAATAAAAAAATCGCCAAAATATTTTACGAAATAGCTGAGCTTTTAGAAGTAAAAGGAGTAGCTTTTAAGCCAAAAGCTTATCGGAAAGCTGCAAAAGCCTTAGAAAATTTAAAAAAAGATGTGTCTTCTATTTACAAAAAAGATGGTCTCAAGGGGCTCAAAGAAATTCCGGGTGTAGGCGAAAGCATTGCTAAAAAAATTGCAGAATATTTAAAAAAAGGTAAGATTGATTACTATCAAAAACTAAAAGAAGAAACAGCTATTCGCCAAATTATCACCCATTATTTTAAAACCAAGGGATTAAGCTTGGAGGAGCTTAAAAAAAGCGCTAAAAAGAAAAAGATAATTTACTCAAGATTTACCCGACCTGCAAAACAACTTTTAGAGTTAGCTGGCTCCGTGAAAAAAGCAAAGCAAGCCATAGACAAGGTAGCTGGATGGGCAAAGTCAAGGAATTTAGATTATGCTATTGAGACTGTTTTTAAAAAGTGGTTAGAGTTAGATAGACTAAAGCCAAAAGAGGTTGTTAAAAAGCCATTTTTTCAGGGAAATCCAATGGTCTGGTCAGAAACTAAGAGAAAATGGTATGTAATTGACGAAGTTGGTAATTGGCTTGAATTTGCTGGCAAGGAAGAAGAAATTGAGTGGCGAATTATAAAATAGACTACTAATAAAAACGCTAATTTTAATCACTAATTATCGCGAATCTTATTCGATGCGATAAATAAATCATTAGTGAATATTCGCGATTCTAATTCGTGATATTATTCGTGGTATGAAAATAGTATTTATTGGAACGCCAGAATTTGGTGAGATTATTTTAGAAAAGCTTATTAAGCATATGCCTTCTTTTGTTCTATCTCCGCATATGCCCTCTTTTGTTCCCTGCTTCCGTGGGCCTTTCCAGCCAATTTTAGTTATCACTGCCCCTGATAGACCAGCGGGAAGAGATCAAATTCTCGCCCCCCCACCAGTTAAAGTTCTGGCTGAAAAACATAAAATTTCTATCCTTCAGCCCGAAAAAATTGGAAATATGAAATATCGAATAGGAGTTAAAAAACCTGACTTAATTGTTGTTGCCGCCTACGGCCAGATTTTGCCAAAGGATATTTTAGAAATCCCGAAATATGGATGCTTAAATTTGCATCCCTCGCTTCTGCCCCGCTGGCGAGGATCATCCCCTATTCAATTCACAATTTTAAATGGTGACAAAACAACTGGAGTAACGATAATCTTGATAGACGAAAAAATGGACCACGGCCCAATCATAGCAAATAGCAAAAAACAAATAGCAAATAGCAAGATTACGTATAAAGAATTAGAAAAGGAATTGGCGAATTTGGGCGCTAAATTATTAATTGAAACTATTCCTAGATGGATTAAAGGAGAAATAAAACCCATTCCTCAAGATGAGTCAAAGGCCACCTACAGCAAAATTTTGAAGAGAGAAGATGGGAAAATTGATTGGTCAAAATCAGCAAAAGAATTGGAAAGACAAATCAGGGCTTTTAATCCCTGGCCAGGAAGTTATTGCCTCTGGCCTAAAAAAGATAAAGAACAAAAATTAAAAATTTTGAAAGCTAAGTTATCTATTCAAAAAAGTCATGGCCCTTTTGGTATTCGAGGAAAAACTTTTTTGGCTCCAGATAATGTAATTGCTGTCCAGGCGGGAAAAGATTTTCTAATAATTGAAGAGTTACAATTAGAGGGAAAGAAGCCAATCACTTCTGAAGAATTTTTAAGGGGCCGCCCTGATTTTATAGGAACAATACTTGAGTAATCATGTTAACTCACACTGATCTTAAAAAGGGAGTAAAAATTATTCTTGATAAAGAGCCTTATGAAATTTTGGAAGCTCGGCCTTTGAAAATGGCTCAGCGAAGAGTGGTTATCCAAACTAAAATTAGAAACCTAATTACCGGCAATGTCTTTTCTCAAAATTTTCATCAAGGGGAAACTTTTCAAGAAGCTGAACTTTTTAAAATTCAGGCAAAATTTTTGTACGCGCACCCCGATAAAAAGTCTTCGACTTCTGACGGGGCAAGTCGAGATCGCTATTTTTTCGCTGAAAAAGATAATCTTAGCAAAAGGTTTGATCTAAATTTTAACCAAATCGGGCTACCAGCCAAATTTTTGAAACCCAACCAAATTGTGGAGGCAATAGTTTTCCAGGAAAAAGTAATCAACATTTCTTTGCCAATTAAAATCCAATTAAAAGTAATTGAAGCTCCGCCAGGCGTTAAAGGCAACAGATCTCAACCTGGAACCAAACAGGTTACTCTGGAAACCGGAGCTAAAATAAACGTCCCTCTTTTTATTAAAGAGGACGATGTTATTGAGGTAAACACCGAAACCGGAGAATATGTAAGAAGAATAGAATAAAATAATTGGGTTAAAATTGGACCAGGATGACATTATTAAAAAATCGCCTTCTTGGCGACTTTTTCGTGGCTTGCACTGAGCTTGTCGAAGTGCTGCGGCACTGCGATTCGAACCCCTCTCGGTCGCCCTGTATGCATAGGCGTCTCGGTCGCTCGGATCAAGCACAAACCTGCTTCGAGAACCATTCTCGGACTTTTTTCAAGCTCCGCTTAATTCAAGATTATATATCTATACAATAGCGAATCAAGCTTCGCTTATTGGAGTTTATCGAGAATCCCGCCCAAGGCCTCGATCTCTTGACCGTAAAGGGCCCAGTTGCCTTCTTTTTGAGCTTGGAGGGCTCGGTCAAAAATTCGCTTGGCTTCAGCTATTAGTTCTTCCTTTGTTTTTTCCTTCTTAATTTCTTTTTCCGGCAATTTCTCTCCAGCTCCTTCAAAGATCTGCCAAAGGCTTTCCTCTAAGGTTTCTTCCATAGCAATCCGGTTCTCGTAAGCTACAATCACTCGTTTTAATTCTGGGATTTTACCGCCTTCAGCCCGAAGATACAAGGGCCGGACATAAAGCAATGATTCTTCGATCGGAATAACCAGAAGGTTTCCCAGAATTACTTCCGAACCTCTTTGATCCCAAAGGGAAATTTGGCGGGAAATTTCAGCATCCTGATTAATCCGGTTAATAATCTGCTTGGGGCCAAAAACTAATTTTTGCTTGGGAAAACGGTAAACTACCAATTTTCCGTAATTTTCACCGTCTGACCTGGCTACCATCCAAGCAGATAAGTTATCTTTCCCTCGGGGGGTAAAGGGAATCATCAAGATGAATTCTTCTTTGGTTTCTCCAGGCAATTTCATTATGATATGACGCATCATCGGATCTCCTCTTCCTTCAGCTATTACTGGAATCTGCCACTGATCTTCTTTATTGTAAAAAATCTGGGGTTCTGCCATATGATAAGTGGTGTAAAGGGCGGTCTGGTAAGCAAAAATATCCTCGGGGTAACGGAGATGCCGTCTTAAATCCTTAGGCATCTCTTCTAGGGAGAGAAAGCTCCCCTGAAAAATTTTGGCATAAGTTTGGATTAGTGGATCAGCAGGGTCAGCAATATAAAACTGTATTTCTCCGTCATAAGCATCGATGACTACTTTCAAAGAGTTTCGGATATAATTTAATCCTTTATCCCGCGGCAAGAAACCCTTCATAAGTTGAGCATAAGGATAACGGTCGCTCGTGGTGTAGGCATCATAAATCCATTTTAACCTTCCCGAATCAGTAACTACCAAATAAGGATCGCTGTCAAAGCGCAGAAAAGGCAGAACTTTTCTCACTCTTTCCTGGATATTCCGGTAATAGATAATCCGGCTTTCTGAAGTAATATCGTTTGACAAAAGAATTTTTAAGGAATTAAACCGGATAGCAAATAAGGCTTTCTTGATAAAACCATCAACCACTACTCCTCCTTCGCCAGTATAAGTAGTGAAAACATTTTCTTCACCAGAAGGATAATCAAACTCTTTGGCTTTGGTTTTAACAAAAACATAATTAGAAGAAAGTTCCCCAAAATATATTTCCGGACGAGTAACTTGGAGAGATTCCTTGGTAGAGACTGGCGGCAAATCTTTTATAAACAAAACCGGCAGTCCCTCTTTGGTTACTTCGTTAACCGGTCCCAGAGCAATTCCAAAACCGTGGGTGAAAGTTAAACGAGTATTGATAAACGTCCGATGGGGCAGGCTCTCGGAATTTAACTCCCGAGGAGAGAGCATAATCTGGCGATATTCTCCATTAACTTGATAGCGATCGTTGTCAATGGAAATAAAATCGTAGTAGGTGCGAATTTCCTGAATTTGGCCGAAGGTATCAAGAAGAGGTTCTCGGTCCCAAAGCCGAATATTTTTAATCGTAGATTGGTTATTTTGGATGTCGGCCATGGTCAGAGTCGTTTCTCCTTCAAGATCGCGCTTTTCAATTCTATCTAACCCAAAAGCTTTTTGGGTGGCAGCAATATTATTAATAATGTAAGGAGATTCTTTAACTAATTCATTGGGAGCAACAATAAATTTTTGCAAAAGAGTTGGATAAAGCCAGCCGCCTAAAATAGAAATTGCCAAATAAGAACCAGCGGCTAAAAGTAAGAGACGATTGTTTTCTCTAAAAATGTTAATGATGACTAAAGCTGCTCCGATTAAAATGACTATTGCCAATAGTTTTAAAACCGGTAGGGTGGCGTGAATATCGGTATAGGCAGCTCCGGTGAAAGGACCGGTAGTCGAATAAAGAAGGCTGGGTATTTTTATAAAATAAGTTTGGGCAGCCGCCACCAGAAAAAGGAAAAAGACTAACACCGAGAGATGAATTTTGGCCGGCTTTGCTATCCTAACTCTCATTAGTTTTCCCTCGCTTGAATAACGAAGAGGTCCGGGATTGGCTCGCCCGCCCAAATTTTGCGAAGCAAAATTTAGGTGGGCTCGAGAGAAAGAAAAACTGCCCCGGAAAAAATAAATAAGACCGGCTCCAATCAGGGAAACAAAAATAATCCAAAACAAAAATCCCGAAATCCACTGCCAGAAAGGTAAATCAAAGAAATAAAAAGAAATGTCCCGATGGAAAACCGGGTCTAGAGTGCCAAAACTGGTCTTATTAAAATATTTAAGAACGGTGTCCCAATTACTCCCGCCAGCTAAACCGGTAAAAAATCCAAGAACTGCAGAAATAACCAAGCCGAATTTGTTTATATGTTTTCCGATGTCAATTTCTCCTCCTTTCTCACCCAGTTTTACGAGAATCGGTTTTCCTTTAGTAAAATGTATGGCTAACCTAAAATTAATATATATAAAACCAAAGGTAAGCAGACCAAGGATAACCCCCAAGATAATTTTAGCTCCCAGAATGGTGGTAAAAATATTCTCAAAACCAATTTCCTGAAACCAAAACCAATCACAAAGCAAACCGACAATACCCGGCAGGATAAAAAGAAGAAGGATTATAATGGTCAATAAAACAAAAAGTTTTCGATTCATACTTCAATAAAGACCTCGACTGAGCCCTTCGGCAGTGAGCTCAGGACGAATCTGCTCGGTCGAAGTCCTCAGTATAATATTATCTTAACTTACCTTTTCGCTACTTGCAAGCCCCGTAGAGAAAATTTGACTGCCTTCGGCATTTTAATGTTTTTTGAAGAAAAACATTTGTCAAATTTCTTCTACGGGGCAAGCAATAAATAAGAACCTGCCTCGCTTCACTCGGCAGAACTCCCGCACCAGAGCAAAGCACGGTGCGGGACTAATCCCGTACCGAAACGAAGTTTCTGGTACGGGGCTTGATTCGCTAAGGTATGAATATATATTCTTGAAGTAAAAACTGCCGGCACAGGGATTTTTTTGTTTGCCGGGCGGCTCGCCCCATTAGAAATCTACGAACAACCATCCGAAACCGCAATCCGAATCATAATTGAACTCTCATTGCCAAAGATTTCTAACGGGGCTCGGTCCCTCGAACTGAGCACAAGCCTGCTCCGCCTACGAGACGAAGCTACCTGCCTGTCGACAGACAGGGAACCTGTTTGGCGAAGTCGCTTGGCTAGTACATTGACTTGACTTATTAAAACATAACGAGTATAATGATTCTAGATTTGTAAGTCGGGGTATCTTAAAGTAAGTCTTTAATAATTTCAAAAAATTAACGAAGGCTCAAATAAGTATAGCGGCTTAAGAGTCATAAAGGTCGCTTTTATTTTAAAATCGAAGTATCTTAGATAAGTCTTTAATTTTTAAAATTTAAGGCTCAAACTAGTACATCGATTTCTATATGTTCAAAAAATTTGACGATCGACCAAGGAGAGATTTTCCTCCTCGAGAAATGGTTAAAGGAAATTGGAAATGTTCTGATTGTGGATGTGAAATAACAGAACTCCCATTTGAACCATCGGGAGACAGACCACTCTACTGTAGAGAGTGTCACGCTAAACGAAGAGATCAAAGACCCAGACGCTACTAGAATGAAAAAACCCCGCAAAATTCTTGCGGGGTTTTCGTTTTATCCTTTAATTAGTTAATTAATTTAATTCAAGATTATATATCTATACAATAGCGAATCGGAACCGCTCGCTTCGCTCACTGTAATTTGCTTCACAAATTAAGGAGGTTCTCGAGCGAAGCGAGGCAGGTTCTTATATTTTCTCTTTCTTCTTTCTATTTTCTTTTTCTTCCGATGTCAAAGAAGTAAGCCACAAAATAAATGGCCTCCGAAGTTTATCTATTGACCAGTCATCGTTTTTAAAGAGTGATGTTTTATCTATTCTAAAACGAGAAAGTAAAGCTATTGTAGCTTGCAGATTTAAAGGAGATAGTCTATTGTGTTCTGACAAAAATTGTTCTTTGTTTAGGCGTGGATTTATAAGTTTTTTAACCTTTTTGAATCTTGGAATCATATTTTGTAAATAAAAAGCAACTCCTAATAACGGTGAGTCGCAAATAGTATTATTGAGTATTTTCTTTAATGATAACCTGGTAACTATTTGTAGTTCAAGACTCTCAGAGCTTCTATTTTCATCATACACTTATTCTTCTAAAAAATCAAGCCCTCTATCAAAAAACCGCCTTCTTGGCGATTTTAAAATTCGGGCATATCTCACCTTGTTATTCGCCGTTAAAAATCAACTGCAAAAGAGCCATTCTAATATATAATCCATTTTGGGCTTGTCTGAAATATACAGCTCTTTTGTCGCTGTCCACCTCGGGAGAAATTTCATTTACTCGTGGCAAGGGGTGCATTATTATTGCATTTTCTTTAAGTTGATTTATGATTTTTTTATTAACTATATAAGCATCTTTTACCTGTTCATATTCTTGTTCAGACTTGAACCGCTCTTTCTGAATTCTTGTAACATATAACACATCAATTTTATTTAAAACTTCATTTAAATCTGTTAATTCCTTAAATTCTGTTTTCTTTTGTGCTAAATAGTCTTTATACTTTTCAGGGATTTGTAGTTGTTCTGGTGAAACAAAGTAAATTGTCATTTCTTTATATAGGGCGAGTAAATATATTAAAGAATGAGTTGTTCTTCCGTATAATAAATCACCGATCAAAGCTATTTTGAGGTTATCAATTTTTCCGAGTTCCTTTTTAATTGTATATAAATCTAGTAATGCTTGGGTGGGGTGTTCTCCGATGCCATCTCCGGCATTTATTACCGGCACAGACGAAACTTCTGAAGCAATTTTTGCTGAACCTTTCTCATAATGCCTTAAAACAATTACATCAACGTATCCACCTATTACTCTAATCATATCCTGAAGCGTTTCTCCTTTTGTAACCGATGAAAAATGAGAGGCGCTTTCTGTGGTTATTACGCTTCCACCGAGTTTATGCATTGCAGATTCAAAAGAAAACCTTGTTCTTGTGCTGGGTTCGTAGAATACGGTCGCCAAAATCTTTCCTTTTAAAGGAAATTCTAATTTATCTGTTTTGTCTTCCTTTTCCATCTCATCTGCAAGCTGAAAAATCTTATCTAAAATATCTATATCTAAAAACTGTTTAACGCTAATTATATGTTCGAATCGCATGTTTTTATTCTACCAAAAAACCGCCTGATTGGCGATTCCTGGATTTTGCTCCCCTGGCTGGACGATGTTAGTCAATGTTAAAATTCAGGATAAATGAAATCAATCTCTTAATTCCTCCATTTTTCCTCTTACAAAGTAAGGGTCCTCTATGTGGGAAAAAACTATTTCAGTACCTGAAATACCAGCGGTATCTATTTTAAAATAACCTGTATTAGTTATTAATTTATCCCAGAAGGATTGTACTACCACTACATGGGTGACTTTTTTATATCCCACTGCTGTAAGGTGAGTACCAAGCCAACCCCTTCTGTATAATATACGCTTATTGGTAAAAGCAAAATTATTAGCTTTTTTTAAATACCAATATTCAAACCGTCCGAGACCTGCTAAGAAAACTCCCAATCCAAATAAAACAATAAAGAAAAAAGAAAAAAACATGCCTATAAGACCTCCAAAAATAAACAAAATCCCGGGTGCGGCGATTTTTAGACCTTGTAATAGTCGATATTTTTTTCCCACCGAAAACTCCCATTTAATCTCCTCTCCTTCCTCTAATATATTGGCCCAAACCTTATTAGCCATAATATTTTGTTTTTAACCTTTTATATTTTTTATTCTAACAAAAAGTCGCCTTCTTGGCGATTTTTGTTAGCTCCCCAGTTCAAAAATTATTATAATTCTTGAAAATAAAGAGTATATGGCAATGATGAAGGAGAAATTATTAGAAATTAAGAGGTTTTATAGAAATTTGGAGTTAGCTCCCTTGGCTGAACGATGTTAGAGCTTGTTTGGTGAACGTAATTTAAAATCTTTTATCCAATTTTACTTTTTAATGGATACTTATTTAGAGCTTCTTTTTTTGCTTTAAGAAGAATTCTTTCTTCTTCTGGATTTAGGGCTGTCTTAGGAACTGGCCGCTCTTCAAATGAATTAGTTGCGAGACGATATAAGGCTTCAATTTGAACTTGGTATTCAATCTTCAACAGTCTTTTTGCAACTTCTTCTACGGTCTCATTAGATAAAATGTCTTCATATTGAACATAAATTACATTACCTTCATCATATTTGGGGGCCACCCGTTGGCAAAAAATAGGTATTGGGCGTGTTTCTCTTATCATCTCACAGAATCGTATATGGGCATAAATTCTCCTTTTTCCATACATCCATTTTCCTCCAGGTCCCAAATGCTGGTTGAGTCCCCTGTAACGCTTAATAACTTCTAAAGGGGTTAACGGCATCCAACCAACTTGGTGAAAATAATCTGGTTTATACTTATCTAATATCTCTAAAATTTGATTGGTAAAATCTTCCTTTTCTGGATTTACTGTCCAAACATCACTAGTTGATACTCCTTCATCTCTTATTTTTTGTATATTAAGAGTTTTTAGATTATCGGAAATAATTGCCAATGTTTTCACTAATCCGTGTAATTTACCTCCAGAGTTTTCTGCTTGAAGTATTGCCAAGTTTGTTGACCCATCACCTGAAATAAAATTAACGATTCTTAGCATAGGCTAATTAATTCTACCAAAAAACCGCCTTCTTGGCGATTTAAATGTTTTTAATAGCTTTTATTTTTTATATCTTCGCTCATTAGTTTTATAGCCAGTATCAGATGACCAAATAAGAAATAGTCTCTTTTTGAATCCCCCCTTGATTTTTTTGCCTTCTTTTTGGGCGTTTTTTATTTGTTGATTTGTAATGCCTTTAAATTTCTTTATTTCTTGAATAACATCTAAAACATCGGCTAACTCTGAAATCAATTTCTTTTTAGTTTTTGCAGCAAGTAAACCGTCTGCTTCTTCACCTACTTTTTTTATAAGTTCTTTTTCAAAATCTTTTGCTTTTAATTTTCTGATTTTAAAATCGCCTCCGCTCTTTCTAATCTTTTCGGGTATTTTGTCACGAATTAGCTTATTGTAGTATATTTTCTTCATATTTTAATTCTAACAAAAAATCGCTAATTTAGCGACAAAGGTTTAAACCTGGTATTTAGATAATTGTGGAGTAAAGATGTCTGTTTTAAAAGAGTGTTAGACCATTCTTAGGGCTTTTTTAGCATAGAACTTAATAGCCGGTTCAATTTTAAATTTAGGGTCATCTAATTCCTCTTTGTTAAACCAGCGTATTTCATTGTGCTCTTCTTCGTTAAGTATAGCTTTATCTGAATTAGTTTTTGCAAAATAGCTAAGTGCAATATGTTTATGGGTTTCAGAAATTTTATGGATATCTAAAAATTTAGGAGGGTATAAAAATTTTGTTCCCTCAGAATGAATTGATGGTTTTTCTGCTAAAATTTCAATTTCTAAACCACACTCTTCTTTTACTTCTCTAGAAAGTGCTTGCTCTGGATCTTCGTCTAATTCAATATGACCCCCTATGGGCAACCACTTATTAAGTTTTTTGTGGTGAATCAGGAGAACTTTGTCTTTATAGACAATATATACATTAGCTACAAAATCTATTAGTTCGTGGATGTGCGGCATATATTATATATTATCAAAAAACCGCCTTCTTGGCGATTAACTGGATCTTTCAATCTCCGAATAAAGTTCTATTCCTAGACGGGTACGGGTTTAGGGCGTCCTAGGCCCGTCAAGAAAATAGCTTCAAAATAGGCCTCTCGGTCGGCCTCGATACTGCGCTGACTGGTGCTGGCATCCTCGGTCTAGAACCCGTGTTTTAAGGAGAAATTAGGGGGTTTGGGGCGTGTCTCATTGACGCGTCTCGGTCGGGCGTTTTGAAGCTAAAATGGGACAAATGGGACACGAAAAGGTGGTGTTCCGAATGGAACAGTGTGGTGTGCCGTTTTAGGATTTTTTGGAGTACAGATCATTAACATCATCAATCAATATACTATTTAATCATTTTGCGTAATTTACAATATTCACACTTGGAATCATCACAAGTTTTATCCCAAAAAGACAAAGAAAGAATTTCCTTAACTACTGCTTTTATCTGTTTTTCAAGCTTAACCACCTCTTCTGGATTTATATCAAACAATTCCTTCAGGTAATTGCCCCTGCTATTGGGCTCTATAAAATTAATTTCTCCGGCCACCATATTAAATTTTCCATCCTGATAATAATTCAAAAGTAGATTATAAAAAACCAATTGGCGCTTGTAGTCCCCAGTGCTCGTTTTAGTCAAACCCTCTATTTCGTTGCGGGACTTGGGCTTTCCGGTTTTATAGTCTATGACGTTGACGTTATTTGAAGAATCAAGAGAAATAACGTTATCCAATTTTCCGTTAATCATAATACCATTTCCCAAGTCAATACCATGGATACTGAATTCATTGAGCATATTCATACTCCAGGATTTGTGATAATGGTCGTAATACCCCACAAGTGCGGCCTTTCCCTTATCTAAAGCCTCTTTATGGTCTTTTTCTTGAATCGGCTGACTGTTTAAAGACTCAACGAACCTATTAATAAGATATTCTTTGTTAGGATTCCCCCCTTTTATAAATTTATCAAAAAAACTCTTCAAAGCATTGTGTACAGCCGTACCAAAAATTAAATGCTTATTTGGAGCTTCGGGAATACGCAGCAAATTATTGTAAAAATATTTCCAAGGACACTTAAGGTAATTATTCAAGGCGGTGACCGAAAGTCCATGTTGGTAGAAAAGCTGGTTCAAAAAAGTTTTTTCTTTGGCGGTTGAAGAAAGCGAAGGTGTTGGAGCGAATTCCAAATCCTTTTGTTTCTCAACTATTGCCTTTGATTCATCAATCTCAACTTCTTTTATTAATTCTGGCTTTATTTCCATTATGAATCTTGAAGGCAGCTGTTCCCGACCGTTCTGGTTCTGCTTTGCATAAAGTATCGAAACCTGCTTTTTGGCTCGAGTTAAAGCAACATAGAACAAATTACGTTCGTCTTCATCGCTGTCTCCAGCAAAACTTTCTTCAACCTTCTTTAATAAAGAATAAACCTGCCGCGGCAGCTTAATGTACTCGTAGTGACGACGAGAGCCCCAATGGCCATCAACGGCATTGATAATATAAACGTACTCAAACTCCAGGCCTTTTGATTTATGGGCTGTCATTAATCTTACTCTACCAGGAGCCTGTTTAAAAACAGTTGTCTTTATTAAAACATTGTGTTCCTGAATAACGTCAAGGTATTCAAAAAAGTGTTCAAGGGTATAGTCTTTGTGGTTTTCGATAAGCGACTTTATTTGGTCAAACAAAGCATGAAGTTTAGCCAGTTTTTCAGCAGAAGCTGACTTATTCAAGATATAAACCAAAAAGCCAGATTCCCGGACAATATCTTCAAAGGCCTGAACCGCTCCTTTATTTTTCGCTCCGCTCTTCCAGAAAGAAAGCTTTTGGTATATTTCCAGTAATTTATCTATTTCTTCTATGCCGGCTTTTTCCATCATTTTATGATCTTTAATGATGTTATATGGGTTTAACCGTAAACTAGCGATTCTATAAACATCGAGAGGCGGAATGCCGAAAATATCAACATGAAGCATTTCTATTAATTCAGCCGGAGAACCGAAATTCTGGACCGCTTTAAGAACAATAAGAAGCTTTCTAATATCCTCGTCATTTAAAACGTCCTGGTCAGATTCAATAATAAAGGGAACACCGGCTTTCTCTAATATTCTAGTTATAGGAATAACATCTCTATTTTCTCGATAAAGAACTGCGATTTGACTAGCTGATACTTTTTGCTTTAAAAGATTCTTAATGCTTTGAGAAAGGAAATATTGCTCTGTCTCTTGAGTCGGCAAAACGTGAAGATTGATAAGGGATTCTTTATGTCCAGCTTTAGCTAAAAGCTTGCCAGTTTGAGAGTTAAGACTGTAGGCCGCATTTAGAATAGTTTGTGTTGAACGGTAATTGCGCTGTAGAGTAATCAACTCGACGTTTTTGTAGAGATTCTTAAAATACATGAAATTTTCCATAGAAGCTCCCTGAAAGCGAAAAATAGCCTGCTTTTCGTCCCCGACGATAAAAAGGTTAGGATCTTTATGGTAACTCGCCAAAAGCTCAAGAATTTTGTTCTGAGCAGTGTTGGTATCCTGATGCTCATCCACTAAAATATATAAATATTGCTCCTGAAGAGTTAAAAGTAAATCGTTGTTTTTTTCCAAAATAACCATAGCCTGCATAATCATATCGCTGTAATCATAAAATCTGGAAGAGCTCAGAGATTTTTGGTAATCAGTATATATTAAAACAAGCTCTTTATTACGGAAAATATGTTTTTGCATATCGGTATATTTTCCCTTCATCTTTCCCTTATGGGTCCCAGTCTTATGATAAAGATCTTCTATTTTAGTAAAGGCTTTTTCCTGTTCTTTTATAATAATGGAGAATTCTTCAGGCAACACGCCTTGCTGCTTCAATTCATTGATGGCGTTAATAATCGAACGAAGGTAAAAATAGCGGCTGCCGAAAGGTTTTAGACTTTTAAGACTTGCAGAATCTATAATTTGACGAACTACCTGCACCTGGTCAATATCTGGAATATTAGTTGAGCCGATAATTTCCGGGAAATTATCGGGATAATTCTTGATAACATCGTTGGCAAACCCATGAAAAGTCGTAATATTAACGCGGTAAGCTTGAGATCCTATGAGTTCTGATAATTTTTTGCGCATGGAAACTACCGCAGACTCTGTAAAAGTCAAAGCTAAAATGGCTTCCGGCGGCGTATCTGTCTGAGCTAAAATATTGGCGATTCTCATCGTCAATAAATGCGTCTTGCCCGTGCCAGGTCCCGCAATAACCATAACAGGCCCTTCGATAGTTTCGACGGCCTGTTTTTGTTCGGGGTTCAATTCCTTATAAGCAAATTTGAATTTGTTTTGAACTCCCTTTTCCATATTTTTACCTACCCCGTAGTAATTTACATAACACCTAGTGTACCATGTAATACTGGAGAAAATTAAAAAGGTATATTTTTTACATCAATTTCCTCCTTTTTTTCTTCTTTCTCTTCCTTCTCTTTTCCACTACCATTATCTTCTTCAAGATCTATTTCTTTCTTAATTTCCTCAAACTCATTTTCTATTTCTTTAAGCCTTTCTTTACTTTTTTTTATCAATCCTGCCGCCTCTTTGACTTTCTTTAGCCCCTCCTCAATATCGACTTCTTCTCGTTCTTCAAACCACTCGGCTATCTGAGAGAGTTTTTTGAGATCACTGGTAAGATCTTGTTTCTTTGCTTTATCTTGTTTAGCCATATTTTTACTTTTTATTTATTTTTTTAATATTTGATTGGATTGCTCCATCAGAAACCTGAATGTCAATATCCTCTCCTATTTTAACACTTTTTACAGTTTTAATAACTCTTCCGCCGTGTCTAACAATGCTGTATCCAAACTTAAGTTGTCTCTCCGGATTATTCAAAATCATCACCTTCTCTACGCTTTTAATCTTAGACTTAATAGCTCCTAATACGGAAGCGAAATCTCTTAAGATAAACTTTGAATAATTAATTATCTCTTTTTCTTTAGATGATAATTCACCCTGAATCCTCGAAAGAAAAATTTTAAATTTGTTTTTAATGTCTTTATATTCGCTTAAAATTAAACTAAATTTCTCCTTAACCTTATAAACAAATTCATTTAAAAAGCTCTTAGTATTAGATAAATGTTTACTATAAAGATTTATAATATTTCTTTCATATCTTTCTACTTTAAATTGGGCTCTATTCCACGATTCACTTAAAAGATTAGCGGCGGCAGTAGGAGTCGAAGGCATAGCATCGGCAGCAAGCGACATAAGAGGAATGTCTTTTTCATGACCTATCGCGGCAATAACCGGTACAGGAAAATTTACTACCTCCCTAACTAACCTTTCATTATTAAATGCCATAAGAGACTCAAGAGAGCCTCCTCCTCGCATTATAACTAACACTTCAATTTTTTGTTTTTTAAATAATTCGATTGAAGACAGTAAGTCTTTCACCGCTTTTTGTCCCTCAACTCTGGAATCAATCATTTTAATTTTGAAACCAAATTTACCAACGTTAGTAATAAAGTCATGGATCACAGCTCCGGTTTTAGAAGTAATAACTCCTATATTCTGTACATAATCTGGGATTGGACGCTTCCTCTCTTTCGCAAGAACACCTTCTTCGGTTAATTTCTTCTTAAGCTTTTCATAGGCCTTTTTAAGAGCTCCCTCACCAACCAACTCAATAGTTAAGGTCTGAAAATGCAGTCGGCCAGATTTAGGATATATAGAGGGATATCCAGACACAATAATCTCGAGACCTTCTTTTAGTTCGACTCCTAAAAGTTTATAATCAGATTTCCAAATAAAACAACTTATTACTCCATTTTCCTCCTTATCTTTCAAGGTGAAAAATATATACCCATTTTTAGGATTGAACTCACTAACTTCTCCTATTATTCTTTCAT
>Ga0209991_10000155_pt1 | contig 30010 bp, 20 predicted proteins | sample ChitaG_FD_183167 | JGI IMG/M metagenome (GOLD analysis project Ga0209991, IMG submission 183167) | Deep subsurface microbial communities from South Pacific Ocean to uncover new lineages of life (NeLLi) - Chile_00310 metaG (SPAdes)... | ecosystem: Environmental > Aquatic > Marine > Oceanic >... | reverse complement strand
ATCAGGATGAAAGACATACCTCCCAAAAATTCCAAGGTCTGAGAAAGCATTCTCCGGGCCAGGCTTCTCGGCCATATCCTCAATCCGAAACACTCTCTCTGAAATCTGTTTTGGCTTGACGATTCCGTACTTTTTTGTCCCTTCCTCATCAACACGGCCGAGGACAATAACAGTAGCCTTGAATTCAGAGTAAGCATCGATAAGCTGCTTTATGCAGGGCGGGGAACAGTCGAATATATCATCAGGGAGGAGAACGGCAAATGGTTCTTGCCCGACATAACTCTCGCCCATGAGGATAGCATGACCCAGTCCAAGGGTTTTCTTCTGGCGGATGTAGCAGAACTCCGCAAGTCCCGATATCCTCTGGACTTCTTTGAGAAAATCAAGCTTTCCCTTTTCTTCCAGTAGTTGTTCTAACTCTGGGCTCCTGTCAAAATGATCTTCCATGGACGATTTTCCCCGGCTTGTTACGACAGCGATGTTTTCGATTCCTGACTGAACAGCCTCCTCAACGGAATACTGGATGAGCGGCTTATCGACAACGGACAGCATCTCCTTGGGCTGGGCTTTGGTGGCGGGAAGAAACCGCGTGCCGAAACCGGCCGCGGGAATAACAGCTTTACGAATTTTCATGTTTGTTTTCCTCTCAATCAAAATCCGGGAACCATGCCTTCTCAGGGCCTCATACCCGACTTTTTTAAGACCTCTCCAAACCTTTTTTTTAGAATCTATAGCTTACAGAAAGAGTTGGAACGATTATCTTCATAGTATATGCCCCCGGCATGGCGGATTCATATTCATCAGCTAATTGAATTTCGAAGTAAGGGGGAAGAATAGTGGAAACAACGTCATAAGGAACACTCCTTTCTTTTCCCATCAGGTACTCAACGCCAAAATCGAGTTGAAGGCCGTTAAGAACGTAACCAAACCCGAATGTTACCACGTTGAAATCATAATTGGGGAGGAGAACATTCATGGTTGTGTCAGGAGCAGGGGAAGGATCTTTGTAATACCCGCCCCGGAGAGCGAAATTTTTTATCCTGTATTCAGCCCCGAATCTTATTTGAAAAGCATCCTTCCAGTGCATCGGTCTTTCATCATCGCCGCTTCCTTCCATCATTGCATTCCAGAAAGGATCTAAATAATCCGTTTCCAGAACATCAATTTTTGACCACTGGGTCCACTGGACGTCCCCGGTTAAGGTTAATCCTTCTAAGGGCTTGAAAGCGACTCCGCCTGCAAGCCACATAGGCCAGGTAACTTCCCTTTCAATATCTGAAGTCTGGTTTAATTCTGTGCCAATCGCAGTGCCCAGGTCAAACATTCCGGTAATAGTGGCATCTCCGCTGAACTTCACAGTGCTGGCAGTCCGGAAGGTCGCGCCAAAACTGAACATCTCACTGGGCTTAACCAGGATACCCAGTGTCGCCCCGTATCCCCATCCGGTCATACTTTCTTCATACTGACGGAGGTCAACAACAGGAAGGGGAGCTTCTGTTGCACCGGCATGCATTGCGATATCGAACATTCCGTAGTTTATGTTCAATGTTGCTCCAACAGAAATCTTATCATTAACCTTAAAAGCAAGTGCAGGGGAGATGGTGACAATCCCTATCTTGCTCCTCCATTCAAGTGAGGGATTATTATTGGCTATATTGGCAAAATCAGCACCATCCCAGCTATTGCCAAGACCGGAGGGAACATAAACACCTAATCCTGCCACAACATTATCACTCACTGGATGATAATAGGCAGCCAGTCCAGAAAGATAATGCTTGTCCGCAGTTTTTGCATTAACCAGAGGAAACGCTCCAATCCCAGGAATATCAGGCGTTAATTTGTAAGTGCTGGAAGGAATAATATCTGTTCCGTAGAACCCAAAATACTTCTTCTTGAACTGAGCAATTCCTGCGGGATTCCAGTAAATGGCGCTGAAATCATCCGCTAACCCGACAAAAGCCCCGCCCATAGTCAGGGCTCTCGTTCCAAGACTGTTCAGGTTCAAACCGTTAGCCAGAACCGTTGAACTCAAAAGGCAGAGAAACATGATAACAGAAAAAAACAATTTTCCTCTTTTCATATGTGCCTCCGTATTTTCCCATTGTTTACTAATTTTCAATTTCTTTGTCAAACTAATTATCTTTTCCCTATCCCTTTTAGTCCCGCAAGGCAATCTGTTTTTGAGGGATAATCTATACGGCCTGGACTTCTTTTACCTGAGGTACTTTCTCTTTTATAAAACGCGTGATGCCCTGGGTCAAGGTCATTTCTCTCATAGGGCATCCCTCGCACGCCCCAAGAAGCCTGACCTTTACCACCCCGTCTTCTGTGACATCAACAAGTTCCACGTCTCCTCCATCAGCCTGAAGGTGCGGTCTGATTTCTTCTATTGCTTTTTTAACTTCCTCTTTCATGTATTTCTCTCCTTTAAAAGCTTCAACAGATTATTTTTTTTTGAAAATAAAATCCTTTTTTTCACTCATATCGATTCTGACAGTATCTCCTTCTCTGTACTGCCCTTCCAAAATTTTTTGTGCCAGGGGGTTCTGGATGTCCCGCTGGATAGTCCTTTTCAGAGGCCGAGCGCCATAAACCGGATCATAGCCTCTCTCGGCCAACAATTTTTTCGCTTCTTTGCTCACTTCAATCCCAATCTTCTTCTGCTGCAGCCTTTTTCTCAATTCATCAATCTGCAAATCAACAATCTTAAGGATGGCTTCAGGGGAGAGAGCTTTAAAAATGATGACCTCATCCACCCTGTTCAGAAACTCGGGCCTGAAATGACTTTCCATTATTGCCTTCATTTCATTTTCCATCTTTTCAAAGTCCTGGCTGAGTTTTTTGATTATCTGACTTCCCAGGTTGGAAGTCATTATGATGATTGTATTCTTAAAATCGATAGTTCTTCCTTTTCCATCTGTCAACCGGCCGTCATCTAAAATCTGAAGGAGAATGTTAAAAACGTCAGCATGGGCTTTCTCTATCTCATCCAGGAGTATGATCGAGTAGGGCCTGCGTTTTACGGCTTCTGTGAGCTGGCCCCCTTCCTCGTATCCTACATAACCAGGAGGAGCCCCTATCAATCGAGAAACTGTATGTTTTTCCATGTACTCTGACATGTCAAGCCTTACCATAGCTTTTTCATCATCAAAGAGAAACTCAGCCAAAACCCGGACCAGCTCTGTTTTACCGACTCCTGTCGGACCCATAAAAATGAAAGAGCCCAGAGGACGAGAGGCATCCTGGATTCCTGCCCTGGCCCGTCTAATCGTATCAGAGACAGCTCTGATAGCATGGTCCTGGCCGATCACTCTTTTTGCCAGGCTGGATTCCATCTTCACAAGCTTCTCCACTTCTCCTTCTAACATCTTTGAGACGGGAATTCCCGTCCATTTGGAGACAACCTGTGCCACATCTTCTTCATCCACTTCCTCTTTGAGCATTTTTCCTTTCTTCTGAACCTCTGACAACTTCTCTGTCGTCTTTTTTATCTGCTTCTCTGTCTCAATCAACTTCCCGTATCTTATTTCAGCCACTTTCTCCAGATTACCTTCTCTCTCGGCATTCTGCTCCTCGATCTTAAGCGAATCCACCTTCTCCTTCAATCTGTTGATGGCGTCAATTAATTCCTTTTCCCTCTGCCAGTGCGCCTTTAGAGCGCTGCTTTTCTCTTTTAAACCTGCCAGTTCTCTGGCCAGTTTGTCTAATTTCTCTTTCGCGCTTTTGTCTTTTTCTTTTTTCAAGGCCTGTTTTTCAATCTCAACCTGGATAATCCTCCTCTCAAGTTCGTCTATCTCTTCGGGCATACTGTCTATCTCAATCCTGATGCGGGAAGCCGCTTCATCCATCAAATCTATGGCCTTGTCAGGAAGATAGCGGTCGGCAATATACCGGTTGGAAAGAGTGGCAGCCGCGACAAGCGCAGAATCTTTGATCTCCACCCCGTGGTAAACTTCATATTTTTCTTTTAATCCTCTTAGGATGGAAACAGTTTCCTCTACCGAGGGTTCTCCCACATAAACCTGTTGAAATCTCCTTTCCAGGGCTGCATCGCGCTCAATGAATTTTTTATATTCGTTAAGGGTCGTTGCCCCCACGCAGTGAAGTTCACCCCTTGCCAGAGGCGGCTTAAGCATGTTCGAGGCATCTACAGCGCCTTCTGCAGCCCCTGCTCCTATGATTGTATGAAGCTCATCGATGAAAAGGATGATTTCTCCTTCTGCTTCTTTTATTTCCTTCAAGACGGCCTTCAGCCTGTCTTCGAACTCTCCTCTGTATTTTGCACCAGCGATCAACGCACCGATATCAAGCGCAATAAGGCGCTTGTTTTTTAGCGACTGAGGGACGTCCCCGTCTGCAATACGCTGGGCCAGCCCCTCTGCAATGGCAGTTTTACCGACTCCGGCTTCACCGATTAAAACGGGATTATTTTTTGTTCTTCGAGAGAGCACCTGAATGATTCTTCTAATCTCATCCTCCCTCCCGATAACCGGGTCTAATTTCCCCTGTCTGGCCAGTGCGGTTATATCCCGGGCATAACGTTCAAGAACCCTATATTTGCCTTCGGGCTGGGGGTCTGTGATTCTTTGAGTCCCTCTAAAAGCCATAAGAGCTTTGAGAAATGTTTCATCGCTCACTCCATTTTCTCTTAAAATTTTGCCTGTCTCGCCGGTGTCATCTCTCAGCATAGCGAGAAACAGATGTTCGGTCGAAATATACTCGTCTTTAAGTTTCTCTGCTTCCCGCTGGGCACTGTTCATTATCTGCCTCAAGTAGGAAGAAATGTATATCTCTCCTGCGCCTTTAATTTTTGGAATTTTACTCAGAGCCGATTCCAGGTCTTCGAGTACTTTTGAGGCATTTACTCCTATCTTGGCTAAAACAGAGCTAATGATGTTCTCTTCCTGATTCAAAAAAACCCAGAGTAGATGTTCGGGCTTAAGCTCCTGATGGCCCAGTTCTTCAGCCCTTGACTGGGCAACCTGGAAGGCTTCCTGAGACATCACGGTGAATCTATCCCACTTCATTTTTTTACTCCTCCTCTATTTAAATATTCAAATCCCCTCATGTCAAGATAGTTAAAATCTGGGACAGTTCTATTTTCATTATTTTTTTTGTTTTTTTTTAATTTTTTTCTTGACAATATAATAATATTTGGTATTTTTTTCTTGTGAGTCCGATGGAAGAAATTGAATTTTTAAGCTGGCTGACTTTAGACGCCATAAAAAATGCCGCTGAAGTAACTGAGACCGTGGGCGACCTCCAAACAGGCCATTATATATCTATTTTCTGCAAGATTGAGGATGATTATCTGGAGTTATTCTACAGCGACACTGGTTCGAACTATTTAAGACGCTACGAAAATAAAGAGGAATTCGAGACTGCTCTTGAAAAACGAAAAAAGGAAGAGGGAGAAATCCCTTATGAAGAAGACCGTGGATTCGAAGAAGATTACTTCGGTGACGAAGAAAAAGAAGAAGACTACAACATTGAAGACAACTCAGAAAAATATTAATCTCCCCCCTTAAATCCCATCAATTCGGTCTATAACCTGATTAAGCCTTTTATCGACCAGCACTGTGCTTTCAGCAGCCTGCTGCATGCCTGATTGTTTTTTTCACGGAACTGCTGACTCAGCGGGCCACTGATATTGACTTTACTTTTTACGTCCTGTCAATGCGCTTTATGACTCCGGTTTTTCTTTTGACGCCCTGCGTCTTGCGCCAGGCCTTCCGTCCTTGGTGCTTTTCCCCTCACTCTTTGCTTTTTTAATTCTTCCTTTCAGCTGGTTGAGTAAATTCAGGGCAGCCAGAGGTGTAAGTTCCGTAAGATCACAATTCTCGATCTCCTCTTTAATGTCTTTTAGCATCTCCTGTTCTATGTCTTCTTTGAATAAAAGAAGCTGTGCTTTATCCCGTTCCTTCAAAGACCGATAAGCAATTCTCGGCAAACCCGAAGCATCCAGCTCCTCCTTCTCCAGATTAAAAAGGACTTCCTTGGCTCTATCCACAACAGGCCGAGGGATTCCGGCAAGCTTGGCAACATGAATACCGTAACTCTGATCAGACGGTCCGGGAACTATCTTCCTCAGAAAAATAATATCATCTTTCCACTCTTTTACGGAAACATGATAGTTTTTGATTCTCTTTAATGTTAAAGCAAGCTCAGTCAATTCATGATAGTGAGTTGCAAACAATGTTTTGGCCCGGATTTCCTCTTTTTCCTGGAGGTATTCAACGACGGACCAAGCAATGCTGAGGCCGTCAAAAGTGCTCGTCCCCCTCCCAATCTCGTCAAGCAGAATCAAGCTCTTCTCTGTGGCATTGTTTAAAATTTTAGCCGTCTCAAGCATCTCTACCATGAAGGTTGACTGGCCCACACTTAAGAAATCCATAGCCCCTATACGGGTAAAAATGCGGTCTACAACACCTATCTCAGCTTCCTTGACAGGCACAAAGGAACCCATCTGCGCCAGAATACAGATTAGAGCGACCTGCCTCAAGAAAGTGGATTTCCCTCCCATGTTTGGCCCGGTGACAATCAAAATTTGATCTTCAGCTCTATCCAGGTATGTATCATTGGGTATAAACGGTTCTTCATTGGTCACTTCGATAACAGGATGCCGGCCTTCTACGATTTTTATCCTGTCATCAGTGTTCACACGGGGGCGGTGATAGTTGCGAAGGGAGGCTGCCTCAGCCAGTGACGAGAGCACGTCCAGAACAGCAATATTCGAGGCGATCTTCTGAAGCCGCGTTGTTTCGTCGGAGATTTTTTCCCTGATTTCAAGGAACAGGTTATACTCCAATTCAGCTATCCGCTCCTCTGCATTAAGGACTTTTTCTTCATATTCCTTAAGTTCAGGAGTGCTGAACCGCTCTGAATTAACAAGGGTCTGTTTTCGAACATAATCAGATGGCACCTGGGGCAGCTTGGACTTAGTGACTTCAATGTAGTATCCAAAAATCCTGTTATAACGAATCTTAAGAGAGGAAATTCCTGTTCTTTCCCTTTCTTTCTTCTCAAGGAGAGTGATAAAGCTTTTTCCGGAACGGCTCAATTCTCTCAGCTCATCCAGTTCGGAATTGTAGCCATCCTTTATAATTCCTCCCTCGGTGAGTAAAAACCCTGGCTCCTCCAATATCGCTCTATCAATCAAATCCACAAGGTCCTGAGCATTATCCCAAAGCTTGTGAATCTTCTTTATCACTCTTGCAGAAAAAGGCTTGACTAAGGCTTGAATCCTGGGAAGAGGCAAAAGCGACTTTTTTAAGGAAACCAGGTCTCTGGCATTGGCCACAGCCAAGGAAATTTTCCCCGTGAGGCGCTCCAGATCGAATATCTCTTTTAAGCTGTCCCTTAACTCCTGCCGCTCGATTGAGCGGCTGAGAAGCTCTGAGACGGCATCCAGTCTTCTATTGATTTCCCTGCAACCAAGGAGAGGCTGAAGAAGCCAGTTCCTGATAAGCCTGCCCCCCATGGAAGTCATCGTGAGATCGATTATATCAAGCAGAGTGCCTTTCACCCCTCCATCTCTAAGGTTTCTCACAAGTTCCAGGTTCTTTATGGTTGTGGCATCAAGAATCATCTGGTAACCGGACTGGACATACGAAACCTTATAGACCAGGGAAAGGGAATCCTTTCTCACCTTTTTAAGATAATCCAGAAGAGCTCCGGCCGCTGATACAGCCAGATCTTTGTCTGCAAGATCAAACCCGGCTAAAGACTTAACTTGGAAATGCCCTTCCAAAATATTTTTAGCCTGTGAAAAATCAAAAGCCCAGTCCTCAAGAGGGCTTCTAAGGACAGAAGTCATGTCGTTTTTTGAAAGAATGGCCATGACTCTCTCTTCCTCTCCTTCGGGGAAGATGATTTCTTTTGGAGACACCTTGAAGAGCTCGTCGGCCAGTGATCTCTTTTCCCTGGAATCGCTTTGAGCGGTTCCCATTTGACCGGATGCTAAATCAATAATAGCCAACCCCCAGTCCTCATCTTTTAAATACAGACTGGCGATGTAGGTATTCTCCTTGGCTCCTTCAAGCTCTAACTCGACAGCGGTTCCAGGAGTCAAAACCTTGACCACATCTCTTTTTACCACTCCTTTTGCCTGTTTGGGATCTTCCACCTGCTCGCAGATAGCCACTTTGAAGCCGCGCCTGAGAAGCTTTCCTAAATATGAATCAGCCGCATGATAGGGGATGCCGCACATCGGAACTTTCTGGCGCGATGTCAAAGTAATCTCGAGAAAGGAAGAGGCAATTTTTGCATCCTCGTAGAACATCTCATAGAAATCACCCAGCCGGAAAAATAAAAGAGCATCCTGATAATTTTTCTTGATACGCAGGTACTGCTCCATCATCGGAGTGGAGGGACTTTTCTCTGCCATTTCTATTAAACAACTATACTTGGAGATGTCCAATTTTTCAATAAAAATTGGGAAAAAAAGATACTTGCTTTCTTTTTTTCAGATTTGACAACAATGACAGGCTTATAGTATATCTGCCTCAATGAATATCCCCAATTTGCTCACTCTGCTGAGAATATTCTCCATTCCGGTCCTGGTTGCCGTGCTCCTCACACAATTTGAAGGAAAAGAACTGACTGCTTTTATCATCTTCCTCCTTGCCGTGATAACAGATTCGCTGGACGGGCTCCTGGCACGAAGGAAAAAACAGGTAACGGTCATGGGCCAGCTCTTGGACCCGATAGCAGATAAATTGTTAATCGTGTCCGTTTTCATCTGCCTTGTCAAACTAGGCGCTGTCCCAGCCTGGATGGCTGTCATAATCATCGGAAGGGAAACAGCGGTTACAGGCTTCAGGTCAATTGCTTCCTCGAAGGGTATCCATATCGCTGCATCCAGAATGGGGAAAAGCAAAATGTTATCGGAAACAATTACAATATGTTTATTGATACTGGGAGAGAAATACCTGGGAAAATTTTACTTTCTCTCTCAGATCGGACTCTGGCTGGTTATAGCCACGGCTGTTATTTCTGCCGCAGAATATTATATAAAATACGGTCCCCGAGTCCTTTCAAAGCAATCCTGAAAGAGCCTCTCTGACTTTTTTCAGAGTCGCTGAATCCTCAATGTTCAATAAAGTCGGGGAAGACGTCCAGCTTCGGCTGATTCTCTTTGCCAGCCCTGATAGTACTTTACCCGCACCCAATTCCACAAAGAGACCAACTTTCTCCTTGTTCAGCATCTCCATTGACCTATACCACAGTACAGGCCGGGTCACCTGCCTTTTCAGAGCATCTCTGGCATCATTTCCTTTATGGACTATTCTCGCATCCACATTGGTAACTATGGGAAATTTCAGATCCTTGAATTCGACCTGATCTAAATCGCAAGAAAGTTTCTCCTCTGCGCTTTTCATAAGCCTGCAATGAAAAGGAGCACTCACGGGCAAGAGGACAGAACGGGGTGGATCAATCTCTATCAGGGCCTTTTCCACCGCTTCCTTATGTCCCGCAATTACGATCTGTTCCCGGCTGTTCCAGTTTGCTATTTCAACGATTCCCTTTTCTATCTTTGTTAAAGCTTCTTCCACACATTTATGGTCTGAACCCAGCACTGCTGCCATGGCGCCCACTCCCACCGGAACAGCATCCTGCATGTATTTTCCTCTCTTATGAACAAGACGAAGAGCGTCCTCAAATTTCAATGAACCTACTGCCACAAGAGCCGAATATTCCCCCAGACTGTGACCGGCGGCTATCCACGCTTCTTTTCCCAGGAGGACATAGGCAACATAGCTGACAAGGAGGAGAGCAGGCTGTGTGTTTTGGGTTAGCTTCAGCTTTTCCTCCGGCCCTTCAAAACAAAGCTGAGAGATTTTGAAGCCAAGAGCTTCATCAGCCCTCATAAAAATCTCTCTGGCGCGGGATGAGAGATCATAAAAATCTTTCCCCATGCCTACCTTCTGAGAGCCCTGCCCGGGAAACAAAAAGGCCATACGGTTCATCCTAACTCCTTATTTGCTCATGATTCGAATTGCGGTATTTATATATATAATTTATATCAATAACTCCTTTTAGGTTACGGTGGGTTTGATGAATCAAACCCCTACAAAAAAGGATGAGATTGCCGCACTGCGTTCGCAATGACATTTTTTCCTCTATTACTTATTGTAGGTTTGATGAATCAAACCCCTACAAAAAAGGATGAGATTGCCGCACTGCGTTCGCAATGACATTTTTTCCTCTATTACTTATTGTGGGTTTGATGAATCAAACCCCTACATGTCTCGTTTCCATGGGGTCAGGCCTTGCCATTGGGAAGAGACGTTTCTCTCCCTTTGATTGCACAAATTTCCGTGCGATAAGGCCTGATCCCAACACCGCATGTCTTGCCCACACAATATTGAAGAGAACCAAAAAGTCTAACTCTTTAATTTAATCTGAACATCTGCCTTTTCTCTCAGATTTTTTATCCATTCATCTATTTGAGTTTTCATTTTCTCCTGTTTGATGACTGACTCAATCTCGTCGAGAAGCTCCATCATGGGCCGAGGCTCCTCTCCTTTTTCTCTCTGAAAAGGGATATAAATCTTTTTGTAATAGTCCTCAATTTCCTTCACATTGACGATATTCCCATGACTGAATTTCCGGGTCAATATTGTTTGATAAACGATCTTCTCCCGTATATACTCCCTTAAATCATTCAAATCAAGGCCAAATTCTGCAAGCTTTCTCTCAACTTCCTCAGAACCCATTTTCTCTTCCATTTCTTTTAACGAAGAATCAAGCTCCTCTTTCCCTGCGGATACTCCCTCGCCCGATAACTGAATCACTAATTTTTGATCGATCAGCTTTTCCAGGATTAACATACGGGGACTCTCACTTCTTCCCTTGAATTCATCTTCGTAAAGCCCGAATGCCTCCACAACCCTCACATCCGTCAATGTTATAACCTGCTCGTTGACCACAGCGATTATGCGGTCTATTATTTCCGAAAAGCAGTAAACAGAAATTAATAAACAGAAAATAGTCAGAAAGAGAAAAATTTTAAGACGCCGCATTTCAAACAATTTTTTAGAAGACATTACCGATTGTAATAAAAAACAGAGCTTTTCTTTCTTCTTTCGGCTCACTCAAATTCCAGCCGAGCTCCAACCTCACAGGGCCCAGAGGAGTCCTGTACCGAATCCCAACCCCTACAGCATCCTGAAGAGAACCCAGGCTTAAATTCTCTGCTTCATCGAAAACATCACCCGTGTCGTAAAAAAGAACTCCTGATAAATTCTTAACCGCAGAAAGCAGAGGAAATGTCAGCTCAAGGTTCAACAACAGCAGGGCTTCCCCTCCAATTGGATTCAATGAAGTCGGGTCTTTAGGCCCCAGCTCATCGAACTTTTCTCCTCTGAAAGAGTTGCTTCCTCCGCCAAAAAACCTTTCATGAATAGGGATGGGCTTTCTACCTCTTCCAAGGCCAAGACGGGAAGTCGCGCTAATTGTAACACCTGAAAAAACAGGAATAAAATGCTGATACTTAATAAAACTTTTCAAATAATCTGATTCAGCTTTAAAAAGAGGATAGGCCCATTCAAGGACAAAACTAAAAAAAGTTCCTTTCTCAGGATTAAACGGGTCATCCCTCCTGTCCCAGATGAAACTCCCGGAGACAGATGTTGCAGAAAAAGGAGAAAACTGGCGTTCAACTTCTCCTGGAGGAATAGGTTCACCAAAAAGAGTTAAGAGAGTTGTTCTTGCATATCTCAAAGTTGTCAGGAACAGGATGTCCTCTGTCGCAGACTTAATAGCTGTCAGGCTGACACCCTGCCGGTCATAGGTGAAGCTTCTGCGCTCTTCTCTTTCCAGCCATGCATTCAAATAGGTCTGCACCGGCAGCCCGAAAAAGTAAGGCTGCTCCCAGGAAAAAACTCCTCTTTTTTCTCTAAGGCTGAACTGCCCGACGAGGCTGAGCTGAGCCGCCAAGCCGAATATATTGTTCCTTATAAACTCGGCTGTCCCTCTAAGTCTTACCGGGTTATTCCAGATAGCAAAGCTTCGAGGTTCACTCTTGGTTTCTAATCCAATACCCAGGCTGGCATAGTTTCTCCAGCCTTCCCTGACATTGACGACAAGGTTTTCTCTCTCAGGAGAGATGGGAATTTCCTCAATTTCCACTTTCGTGAAAATGCCCATCCTTTCAAGCCTTCTTTTTGACTCGATTATTCTCTCATAAAAGGCGTAATCTCCTTCTTTTATTCTGATTTCTCTGAGAATAGCTCTTCTTTTTGTGACAACATTTCCCGTAATCACAATCTTCTCAATCTTGACTTTTCTCCCCTCTTCTATACTGAAAACAACAGAAAAAAGGTCATCGCTAAGTTTTTCAACACTGGCCACGATTTCTGTCCTTCTGACACCCTGGTTCAAATAAAAGTTCTCCAGCTTATCTATATCTTTCTGAATGTTAAGCTGGAAGAAAGGTCCACCCTCGAAACTGCTTATCTGTTCAAAAAGTGTCTCCTGTCCAAACAAATGAGCTCCTACAAATGTGATTATTTCAATCTTTTCCTGGTTTCCTTCCTCGATGAAGAAAAGAGCTTTCACCCTATTTCCATTAGTCATAAATTGCAAATTGACTCGGGTATTAGGAAACCCCATGGTCTTATAAAAGTATTCTATTTCCTCGGGCAGCTCCAACAACCTTTCCCCATCTATCTCACTCAAAAAAGAAGTCCTGCCTTTTATGCCAAGTTCGCTCTTTAACTGAGATGGAGTAAAATAATTCAGGCCGTTAAAAGAAATATCCTGAATCGTGTATCTCTTATTCGGAGTGACATCATAAACAACGTGCATCTTATCATCTTCTTTTTCTATGAAGGACGTGACAGAAGAAAAAATGTAACCTTTTTTCCTGAGGTAGCCTATTATTTTTGCTTTTCCTTCAGCCAACCCCCACTCTTCAAATATCCTTTCATCCCAGATTGGCCTCAGAAGATTCAGGGGAACTTCCGCTCCTCTTACCTCAATTTCTATTTTCTCATGAGGGGTGACTTTTAAGGAAATGTCAACACTCTCCCCTATCTCGTCAAAGTTTATTTCTTCGATATCTATCTCTGCCCTCTGGTAGTCCATCGAATTATAAATATCCTTAAGCTTCAGGATGTCTTCCTCGAGGACTGAAGGGATATAAACTTTCCCTTCCTTACTTTTCATTTCTTTCTTTAACTCATCCTCACGGAGAAGCTGCTCTCCAGAGAAAGCAATCTTCCTGATCTTAAACTTTTTTGCGGTGTGAATGTGAAAAAACACATCAACCGAGGAGGCTTTGGTGTCTCTCTTTGAAAAGGCCTCAATCCCAGGATGAAAATGACCTTCCTTGATTAAAGCTTTTTCTAGTTCTTTAACAGCCTTGCTCAACTTCTCATCTGTAAAAAAGCTGCCTTCGCGCAAGGAGAACAAGCCCTGTTTCAGCTTTTTACGCGAAATCTTTTGTTCCCCCGTAAAGATAATCCTACGGGCAATAATTCTTCTGGTCAGGAAAAAAGTCAGCTGGATTTCCTTCTCTCCTTCCTTTAAAACCTGAATATCAGAGAAAAGTCGGGTCTGATAAACCTGTTTAATACTATTTGTTATCTTCTTCAAAGAGAACGGTTCACCTTCTTTGATCGGAATCAACTCTTTCATATCCTTCCCGTCTGGCTGGCCGTCAATCCTGATAGAAATTTTAGTTATGAGTGGAAAGCCCTTCTGGGATTGCGAGCCAGACTCCCGGGGGAGAAGAACAAAAAACAAGAACAGGAGAAAAAACAGGAAGAATGTCTGTCTTCTGTTTCTTAAGCTAAAATCTCTTACGAACCTTAACATCAAAACTAATCCGCCCTTTTTCATCACGGGTCCCCACAATAGAGAGATAATCCGTGAGTTCCCATTCTAAGCGTGCAATCTCCTCCCTCTGGGTGGTCAGATTGGTCGAGTAAAGAATAAAAAAGTTTCTCGATATTTTTTTCCCAACAGTTAAACGAGCTGCCATCTCGGCTGAGGATTCCAGCACAAAAGGATCGATCCTGAAACGATCAATTACGAAAAGTTTCTCAGCGCGTTTCTTCGCTTCTTCTGATAGCTGAAAAGACAGGAGAGAGTATGTGCTCAGCTGAGTGCTTGTATCATAAGAATAAGTTCTCCTGAAAGACTCCCCCAGTGAGAGAAGAGCCAGTACATCTTCCGGAGGCAAAGGAGGCGAAGAACTAAATTGCGGGTTGAGACGGTCTAAAAGGCCATCGAGAGAAAAAGTCACACGATAATCTTTTACGTATGTTTCTCCTCTAAAACTTAAATAGGGCTCGATGGTTAAGGGATTAAAAAAACTCACACGAGCGTTCAGTATTTTAAACTTTCTGTCCTGAAAATAGACATCCCCGCTCAAGGCTTCAATATCGCCCAGCACTACAGGGGCCCTCACACTGCCGGTTATGGTCAAATCAAACCTGCCCCTAATTCTACCTAAAGAGTTCTCCATCCACGCATTATCCTCTGCTTTCAGCCCAATGTTCAGGGCAAGGTCGTCAAAAAAGCCTGGCTTTTTTTCCGCCTGATAATAAGGGCTTGAATAAAAAATAAATTTCTCATTAAGTTCGCGCCTCCAGGAAAGCTTATGAGCTAAAAAATTTCCCTCCAAAACAAAGCGATTGGAATCCTTAATGAGATTCAAAGACCCGTCCGCCAAAGCCCTGGTTCGCTCCAGGGGAGAAAGGAGCAAATTTTTCGCTTCCACCTTAACGTCTATAGTCTCGACTCCTCCCTTCCCGAGCATCAGCTCCCCGAAGCCCTGCACATCACCTCCGCCCAATTTGGCCTGGAGGGAGCGAAAAGTAACTTTGCTGTTTTCAACAAACATCAACCCGGAATAATCCTTTAAAGCGTGCGCAAACCCTGGCAGCGGAAAAACTGACCCCTGAAAATCAATAGCACCTTTAACCCGGGGAGAAGTTTCTTGACCTCTAACCTCAGCCATGTAGTTGACACGCCCTTTCGCACCTTTCCACGGAAGAAGGAGGTCCAGGTTGTTAAAACTGCCTCTTATATCGACCAGAAACATACTTTCATAAAAAGGAATGTCAAATAAAACCCCGAATTCATTTTCCCCGGGAAGGAAATTTCCCTCTAACTCTAAACTGAGCCTTCCTTCCGAGTACCCAAGCTTTGCCTCCCCCTTTGCTTCGGTTATCTGGAGGGGAGAATAGTGCAGGTCTTTAATATCAAACGGACCTGAAGCCAGGTCCTGGCCAAAAATACCTTTTCCCTTAAGGCTAAACCCCAGGTTCCCCTTAACACCAGCATAAAGCGAAGAAAGGTTGACTCCCTCTCCCAGGATATCGATGTCAAACGTCTGGCTTGAAAGATCTATACTGGTCCTGCCTCTTATCAAGCCCTCGTGCAAACGAAATTGAAGGCCGGATAAGGAAAGGACACCTTCCTGCCACTTTAGTTTCCCGCTTACATCGCTCAGTTCCTGGTTTACAAGTCTTATCGAAGAGCTGGAAAAGGCACCTTCAAGCTGGATATCTCTGTTTTTTTGTTTAACCTTAAAATTTCCTGACACTTCCCCCTGAAGAGGAAAATTGATGCCCAGGGGCGGAAAAATTCTTTCGACAAAGCCCCGGTCAAGCCGGATATCAGCTTCCATCCCTTCCCTGTTTGAAAATATGTCAATTCTCCCTTTCATGAAAGGGTCATCGATCTCGAATCTCCCCAGAAAATCGCTTTTAACAATCTCGAACTCACCTTCGACCGAATAAACCTCGAATTTGTCAAAACCCCCGGGAGACAAAGAAAAACTCGCCTGAACCTGAGGATAATAATAATCGCCAAAAATCCGCAGATTGGACGTGCCTCTTCCCCTTATCTCGGGAAATCCAAATTCTTTTCCAAATATGAGAGATGTAAACTCCCGGGCCTGTTTTACATCCATGACCTCGCCCTGAATTGTTACATCGACATCCCGGCCAACATAGACTTTGCCTTTAACATCAAGATTGGCAAAACTGGAGGAGAGACTTGTAGAAGAAAAAGAGATTTCATTCTTCAAATCCCAATTGAATTCTACCGGCCCACGAAATGGAAACTGGCCGGGCTCATCTCTGAAGTATTCGTCCCTGAACTCCAAATCTGCCCGAAGTTTCCCTTTATCAATGGAAAAACTTCCCCAGGCAGGAGATGCAACGGGCCAAGGCAGAGAGAAAAAATCTGTTATCGGGTCAAGATAAGCTCCCCGGATTGTTCCCTCAACTTTTTTCCCTGCAAAATGAATGCTTACAAATTCCTCAGGTAACGCCCCTTTATTGATATTGAATACGACTGTTGGACCGGTTTCCCCGCTAAAATCGACCTTCCCCTTAATTTTCCCCATGTAGACTTTATTCAAGAAGATGTTATCGCTCCAAAAATCGGCTTCAAAAGCAATCTCTTCCTCGTTTCTGGTCAGAATCCCCTCACCTTCAGCCTCGCCCTTCCATTCAAAGGGAAAATGGAGCAAATCAGTAATTAAGGGCACTCTGGTTTTGAAAGAGGCCTCCAGAAGCATCTCGGGATTTAAAGGGTCAAGTAAGGTCCCTTCCGCATTCAGGCTAAAATCTGGACCGTCGATTTTTAAGCTCTTTATATCGATTTTTTTACCGCGGCTTTCAACTTTAAAACTGACCTTCCCTTTTAACTGCGGCCGGCCTGAACCCGGAGAGAAAATATTCTCTCCCGCTTCTGCTCTCAGAGAAAAACCACTTCTCCTCTGAACAAAGGAAGCGCTTATTCCCCTGGAGTGGAAACTTACGTCTTTTCCTAAAAAATAGAATTCTCCTTCTTTAACAGTTCCTTCTTCCACCAGAAACGGAAGAGGAAAGTCAAATTTTGTCTTTTCCCTTTCCTCTTCTTTTTCAGAGGCGGCATAGAGCTTTAAAACCGGGCGTTCGATTGAGACAGAGAAGGGTCTTTGCTTTGTCAACAACGATCTGTAAGATATTTTCATGGCAATCTTTTCTGCCGAAAAAAAAGGCGAAGGAGTGCGTGTCCTCACTTTCTCTATAATAAGGGCAGGAGGGAAAAAAGACAGGCTAAGGTGGTCATATTCAAAACTTGATTGTATTTTTTTCTTTATCTGGGCAAGAAAGAAATTTTTAAGGATTATCCCTGAGCTCAACAGGAAGATGACTATAGCGGAAAAAATGATTAGAGCTTTAAGTTTTTTATTTATCTTCATAATTACTCATTACTTAATAATCAAAAATGCAATCCGTAACTATATCATTTTTCGCCGAAAATTTGAATTTCTGTTCTTATATAGTAAGCATCTTTTTTTCCGTGATTTAAAGATAAAATACAGGGTCAGGGTGGGTATTTCGAAACATAGGTTTGGAAGAATGTTGTATAGCTTTCTTTCTCTGTAAAAAAAGATTTAAGTGAAAATTTCTTATCCGACAGAAAAGAGGAGGGAGCCGGCTTCAACAGAATCGCCGGCCTTGAAATTTATTTTTGTTACTACCCCGGATTGAGGGGACTTGATTTCATTCTGCATCTTCATGGCTTCCAGGATCAAAACAGCCTGGTCTTCTTTCACCTTTTCTCCTTCCTGCACAAAAACCTTTACAATCCTCCCCGGCATGGATGTCTTGATATCTCTTCTCCTTATTTTTACTCCTTTTTTTCCTAAAATCTGTAAATCTGATTTCTTCTCGATTTTAAAAAATCTTCCATTCACATAAACAGAATAAGACAGAGAATTGGAATTGATAATAATGTTGTTAATCTTGCCGTCTATGTTCAAAAGAATCTCATCAGAACTTAAGAACTCAACAGAAACATGATATTTCTTTTTTCCTATAGAAACCAGAATATCATTCTCAAATCTCTCCTCTAAGTTTAATCTGAATTCCTGGTCATCGAGCCAGAATGAAAAATTCATTTTTAAAGCCTGTTAGAAAAGTTCTGCAATCTCCCCTGAAACTTCCAGTTGCTCTCTTTTCTTCTGGGAGAAGACGCAGAGCCCGCTTTTCTCTCTGAATAGATTTTGATCCCGGCTGCTATCAAAGCTACTTCCCTATCCTCGAGCTCTCCTCCGTCCTCCTCTTTTTCCAGACTGGAAATGAAATGGGTATTGTAATCTCCCGCGAAAAATTTCGGGTGAAGAAGAATGCGTTTGAAAAAAGGAATTGTCGTTTTTATGCCGTATACCTGGTATTCAGATAAAGCTCTGAGCATCCGATGAATGGCCTCAGCTCTTGTGCTCCCCCAGGTAATAAGCTTGGAAAGCAGCGGGTCGTACTCCAGGGGGACTTCGTATCCTTCATAGATTCCGTTATCATCCCGGACACCCAATCCTCCCGCTGGAGTATGAAGGTGAAAAATTTTGCCGGGAGAAGGAATGAAATCATTGTCAGGATCCTCAGCATATATTCGGCATTCAAGGGAAAATCCCTTAGGTTTTATATCCTCCTGTCGAAAACCCAGAGGAAAGCCAGCTGCTATCTCGATTTGACTTTTTACAAGATCAATTCCCGTTACCATTTCAGTAATGGGATGCTCGACTTGAAGCCTGGTATTCATTTCTAAAAAATAAAACTTTTTCTCTTTATTGACCACAAATTCCACAGTACCCGCATTCCTGTAATTCACAGCAGCTACTGCCTTCACAGCAATCCTTCCCATTTCTCCCCGTATCGCTTCATCTATGAAAGGAGAGGGCGTCTCTTCCAGGACTTTCTGGTACCGTCTTTGAATGGAACACTCCCTTTCCCCCAGATGAACAATATTCCCAAAATTATCCGCAAGGATTTGAATCTCGATATGATGCGGCTCTTCGATGTATTTTTCAATATAGATGGACGAATCGTCAAAACTTGCTTGGGCCTCGGACCGGGCTAATCTATAAAAAGACAGGAGGTCTTTTCTTTTCCTCACCAATCTCAATCCTTTGCCTCCGCCGCCAGCCGACGCTTTAAGCATAAGAGGGAAACCCACTTTCTCTGCTTTCTCCCGTAAATCCTTCTCACTCTTTAAAGACTCAAGGGTGCCAGGGATAACAGGGACACCGGCTTCAGTCATCTTTACCCGTGATGCGGTTTTGTTTCCCATGATTTTGATGGGTTCAGAGGGAGGCCCGATGAATACGATTCCATCTTTCTCGCATCTTGCCACCAGCCCGGGATTCTCAGCTAAAAACCCATAGCCGGGATGGATAGCGCCGGCTTTGCTCTTTTTTGCGACTTCGATTATTTTCTCAATATTGAGATAACTCCGGGAAGGCACTGCCTCACCGATAGAGTAGGCCTCCTCGGCCAGCCTGACATGAAGGGCTTTCCGGTCTGCCTCTGAATAAACAGCCACAGGAATAATGCCCATCTCCCGGCATGCCCTGATGATTCTGACGGCAATCTCTCCTCGATTCGCAATCAGTATTTTCTTGAATATCTTGGCCATTTTTCTCTTTTCTCGCTTTTCTATATTTTTATCATATTCTCTTTTTAAAAAACAGGTTGAATTGCCCCGGCCGTCTGTTTGCCTGTACGCACAGGCAGGCTCGCAATGAGAACAAAAGGAGTGTCATTGCTATGAGCAGAAGGGCACGCCTATATTATCTATTTTTTATTCTCACTCTTCCAGCCCTTCGAATCTTTCCCGCTTTCATTTATAAGGGTATATTTCCGTGCTTTTTCGGGGGATTCTTATCTCTTTTGTTCTCTAACATCTGCAGGGCAGCAATGAGCTTTGGCCTCGTTAATTTGGGCTCGATAATCTCATCGATGTAGCCTTTTTCACAGGCGATATAAGGGTTGGCAAATTTCTCCCTAAACTTTTTTACTTTTAGCTCTCTCTGCTTCGCTGAACCTTCTTTTTTATCCAGCTCATGCTTGTAAATAATTTTAACAGCTCCTTCCGAGCCCATGACAGCGATTTCAGCAGTGGGATAAGCATAATTTATGTCCGCCCTAATATGCTTGGAAGCCATAACACAGTAGGCTCCTCCATAGGCCTTCCGGGTGATGACAGTTATCTTGGGCACGGTGGCCTCGGCAAAGGCATAGAGGAGCTTTGCCCCATGGCGGATTATCCCCCCGTGTTCCTGAGCAACACCGGGCAGAAATCCGGGCACATCTTCAAAAGTAATGAGGGGAACATTAAAGGCATCACAGAAACGAACGAATCGAGCTCCCTTATCCGAGGCGCTTATATCCAGGGCACCGGCCAGATGGTCTGGCTGATTGGCAACGATTGCAACGGACCTTCCTCCGAGACGGCCAAAACCAATCACAAAGTTCTTCGCATACTGCGCTTGAACCTCAAAGAAATAATTATCATCCAAAACTTCTCTTATGATTTCTCTCATATCATAAGGCTGATTGGGATCATCGGGTACCAATAAATTGAGATCCTCGTTTATCCTGTCTGAAGGGTCTGATGTCTCTTTCATTGGGGGATCTTCCATGTTGTTATCAGGAATAAAAGAGATAAGCTCCCGGATCAAAGCCATTGTGTGTTTCTCATCCTCAGCCGCAAAATGAGCAACACCGCTTATGGCGTTATGGGTTTCTGCTCCCCCTAATTCTTCCATGGTCACATCTTCATTGGTTACTGCTTTGATTACATCCGGCCCGGTGATGAACATATTGCTGATATCCTTTGTCATGATGATGAAATCGGTAATGGCCGGCGAATATACTGCGCCTCCTGCGCACGGCCCCATGATAGCCGAAATCTGGGGAATAACTCCTGAGGCAAGAACATTCCTCAAAAAGATATCAGCATACCCGCCTAAGCTTGCAACACCTTCCTGAATACGGGCGCCTCCAGAATCATTGAGTCCGATAATCGGAGCGCCTCCCTTCAAGGCTAAGTCCATAATTTTTACGATCTTAGCTGCGTTTGCCCCGCTCAAAGAGCCCCCAAATACAGTGAAATCCTGGGCAAAAATAAAAACCGTCCGACCATCGATTGTGCCGTAACCCGTAACGACGCCATCCCCGTAAATTCTCCTTTTTTCCGTGCCGAAGTCATGGCTCTGATGCACCACAAGCTTATCCATTTCCTGGAAGGACCCCTCATCCAGAAGGAGATTTATTCTCTCTATAGCCGTAAGTTTCCCAGCTCTGTGCTGTTTCTCTATCCTTTCCTTGCCTCCCCCCAAATCAGCTAATTTAGTCTTCTTTTTTAACTCTTCTAACTTTTTTTCAATAGTCATTTTTTTCTCGCTTAAATCGGTATTCAGCGTTTGACTTTTTTCCAATCCTCTAAAAATCTTTCCATCCCGATATCTGTCAGGGGATGCTTCACCATTTTATCCAGTACGGCAAAGGGTATTGTGGCAATGTCTGCTCCGGACAAGGCCGCCTCCACCACATGGAGGGGGTGCCTGATACTGGCAACAATCACCTCTGTCGCAAATCCATAGTTGTTAAATATGGCTATTATTTCATCAACTAATTCCATCCCTTCATGGGAAATATCGTCAAGCCTTCCGATGAAAGGGCTCACAAATGCCGCTCCTGCTTTTGCTGCCAGAAGAGCCTGGTTTGAAGAAAATATCAAGGTTGTGTTGACTTTGATTCCCTCCTGAGATAAAATTTTAATCGCTTTAAGCCCTTCCACATTAATCGGTATCTTCACAGCCACATTGTCGGCTAACTTAGCCAAACCCCTTGCCTCTTTTATGATATCCTCAGACAAGGTCGAAACGCATTCAACGCTCACAGGGCCGGGGACAATCCGGCAGATTTTCTTGATTAAATCTTCAAACTTCATGTTCTCTTTGGAAACCAGGGTTGGGTTGGTTGTGACCCCGTCCACTATTCCCCAACTCGCCGCTTCTTTGATCTGATCAAAATTGGCTGTATCCAGGAAAATTTTCATTTAGACCTCCAAATAAAAAAGCTGGAAACTTAAAATGATTTTATGGCTAACCTCATTCCTCTCGCACATTATGTTACGCTCATATATTTTATTGAAGTACAGTATAAAATAAAAGCCTGTTTCTTCTTTATGTGCTTTTTTCTATTTATGAGATTTTTTTCTTTAGCTTTTCCTGTCCTTCCCGCCTTTTATCCTGTCCCCTTTTAAAAACCAAGTTGAGATTGCAGCGCCCGCTGCAGCCGCCTGTCTGCGCTCCTGCCTGCATGCTCCCCTATGCGGATCTGAAGACAGGCATACACTGGCAGGCTTGTTGTACCGTCTTTTATTCCTTTCTTGCTTTTCCCGCTTCTCCCGGCTTTCCGGCACCATTTTTTGACTTTATCTTCATGACTGTATTTGAAAGAGTTCCTATTCCTTCTATCTGCACATCGACCCTGTCACCAGGAAACATAGGGCCTACTCCAGCCGGGGTTCCTGTTGTGATGACATCCCCGGGATTGAGAGTCATAATTCTTGATATAAATCTCACTAAAAAGGGAACAGGGAATATTAAATTCTTTGTGCTGGATGACTGTCTTAACTTCCCATTCACGAAAGTCTTGATTCTGAGCCGGGAAGGGTCGATACCGGTAGCAATGCAAGGCCCCACAGAGGCAAAAGTGTCGAAAGACTTGGCCCTTGTGAACTGACCGTCTCTTCTCTGAAGATCGCGGGCCGTCACATCATTAAAGCAGGTGTAGCCCAGAATATAGCCCTCCACGTCTTCATCGTCACCGAGAAGGCAAGCCTTTTTCTTCATGACAAAAGCCAATTCACCTTCATAATCCACTCTCTTCGTCATTCCGGGATAAACGATAATATCACTGGGTCCCACAACCGCCGAGGGAGGCTTAAGAAAAATCAAGGGTTCTTCGGGCAGCGTCCTTCCCATTTCCACCGCATGACTCTTATAGTTCGCTCCGATGGCAACAATCTTGGAAGGTTTTGCGGGAGGAAGCAGAATCACTTCACTGATGGGTATCCCTTTTTTTTTGATCTTAAATTCCCCGAATACAGAGCCTTCCAGCGGAAAAAGAGTCTCTTCCTTTAGAGCTCCCCATTGAGTTTTGTTACTGTGTCTGTATCGATAAATCTTCATGAAAACTCATCCTTAATGACCTCGGAAACACCCTCAGATTTTGGGCTTTCATTCCCTAATCTGTCCTGAGCCGTAATAGCATAATAATATCTTTTGTTCTTTTCAACAGCTTTATCATTATATGCATTCTCACGGATTGGCTGTAGAGTCAGCAGGGCATATTCCTCCTGTCCTTCCGTCTTTCTCCACACTCTGTATCCGCCCAGATCTTCTTCAGGATTCTCATCCCAGCTTAAAGATATAAAATTCTCTGCGGCAATGGATACTAAACCCGTAGGAGCGGCGGGCGGAAAAGTGTCCCTCGCCAGGATCCTGACAACTTCAGAATCGTCGCTTTCCGAGAACGGTGGCGGCTCTGCTGCCGAAGCCCTGACAAAATAGCGGTAAACTTTGCCGATGATAAAATCTTTATCATCGTATTTTCTCTCATTTACTAGCTTTGAATTAATGCGGAGGGGCATACCTTCTTCCTCAGCCCGATAGATATTATATCCTTTGAAATAAGCAGGTGAAGACTGGTCTATGTTTTTCTCCGCTGGATTCCAACTGATCTCGATTCGATCTTTAAAAACAATCGCCCGGACTCCCCGGGGGGGAAGGGAAAGAATTCTGGCCTCTATAGAAAGCAAATCCGAAAACGCCGATTTCCTTTTTCTCTTACCTCTTACTCTGAGGCCGAAGGTCAAATTTTTTGCAATATAGTCTCCTCCGGTAAACTTATAATAATAACTCAGCTTAACTGAATTATCGTCTCTCTGTGTTTGATATTCTGAGAATTTTTCCTTTTTTATTGCGGCCATGAGCCTGGCTTTTTTTTCAAACTCCTCCGGGGAAAGCTGCTTTCCTTCTCCAGCAGTTCCTTTTGCCTCCTCAACCAGCCAAATCTCAACTTCAGAAATTTCGGACACAGGGCTTCCATCCACATATGCCGTTGGGTTTTCCCATTCAAGGATGATTCTTTCCCCTCTCTGAGTTATTTCAAAAACTTCAACTTTCTGAATAACACGGGGGAGAGGAGGCAGAATGGGACCTTTTCTTCCGCAAAATATAAAGGAGAGCAAAAGAAGCAAGCAAACAAGGAAAGGAAAAAATCTCTTCATCAAAGAATGAAGCGGCTCAGATCCTGATCTTCTATAATATCTTCGAGCTGGCTTTGAACATATTTTCTGTCTATCAATATCTTTTTCTTCTTTATATCTGGCGCCTTAAAAGATATCTCTTCCATGACTTTTTCCACGACGGTGTGAAGCCTTCGGGCTCCGATATTTTCCGCATCTTCGTTGACTTTTTCTGCGATCTCAGCAATTTCATCAACGGCATCCTCAGTAAAATTGACCTGAATGCCTTCAGTTTCCATAAGAGCTTCGTACTGTTTGATGAGAGCATTCTCGGGCTCTGTCAAAATTTTGATAAAATCTTCCTTATGCAGGGAAGTCAGCTCCACTCTGATAGGAAATCTTCCCTGGAGTTCTGGTATAAGATCAGAGGGCTTGGAAACATGGAAGGCTCCTGCTCCGATAAAAAGAATATGATCCGTCCGCACCAAGCCAAAACGTGTATTGACAGTCGTGCCTTCGATTATGGGAAGCAAATCCCTTTGAACTCCCTCACGGCTGACTTCAGGACCATGGCCTGTTTCCCGGCCGGCGACTTTGTCAACCTCATCCAAAAAGATGATGCCGGATTGTTCAACCTTTTCCACAGCCAGGTGGGCCACCTGGTCCATATCTATCAATCTTTTCTGCTCATCCTCCAATAAATATTCCCAGGCTTCTTTTACTTTCACTTTTCGCCTTTTGGCCTTTCCCCCAAAAAACCCGGGAATGATTTCTTGAATATGGATTCCAATCTCCTCCATACCGCTGTCAGAGAAAATCTCCAGTGGCGAGGCCATCTTTTCCTTAACCTCGATTTCTATCATTCTCTCATCCAGCAGCCCGTCCTTCAACTGCCTTCTAAATTTCTCTCTAGTCTCCTGGAATTTCAAATGACTGTCCTGGTCGAAGGGCTCTGCCTTTCTTCTCAGGGGGGGGAGGAGTATGTCTAATATCTTTTCCTCGACGTTACTCCTAGCTTTTTCTTTGATTTCCTCAATTTTTTCCGACTTCACCATATCAACGGAAATCCGCACCAGATCTCTTATCATGGATTCTACATCACGGCCAACATAACCGATTTCAGTGAATTTACTGGCTTCAATTTTGAGGAAAGGGGAGGAAGTCAGCCTGGCCAGCCTGCGGGATATCTCGGTCTTCCCTATTCCGGTAGGACCGATCATGAGAATATTTTTAGGAGCAATTTCATCAGCAAGCTCGGGGGGAAGCTTCCTCCTCCGGTATCTGTTCCGCAGAGCTACAGCCACTGCTCTCTTGGCAGCTTTCTGGCCGATGATATACTTGTCCAGCTCGGCTACTATCTCATGAGGTGTGAGTTCTGTTTCTTTCGGCTTTCCAGCCGGCTTCTTTAAAGTCTGGGGAAGAGCAATTGCCATTCAAAGCTCCTCGATTTTAATTTGATTATTCGTATAGACACAAATACCTGAGCTTATCTCCATGGCTTCCAGAGCAACCTCTTTTGCGGACAATTTGGTGAATTTAATTAAAGCCCGGGCAGCAGCCAGAGCAAATGGCCCTCCTGAGCCGATGGCAATGATTCCATCATCGGGCTCGATCACATCACCCGTTCCCGAAATCAGAAAAGAATTGTCCTTATCCGATACGATCAGGAGAGCTTCCAGCCTGCGCAGCGCCTTATCCATGCGCCAGTCCTTGGCCAATTCAATTGCTGCCCGGGGGAGGTTCCCTCTAAATTCTTCCAGTTTTACCTCGAACCTGGAAAACAGGGCAAAGGCATCCGAAGTCGCTCCGGCGAATCCAGCTAAAATTTTTCCTTTGTAAAGAATTCTAATCTTATTGGCTTTCTGCTTCAAGACGGTCTGGTCTATAGAAACCTGGCCGTCTCCCGCCATAGCAATCTTTCCTTTATGGCGGATACAAATTATCGTTGTTGCGTGAACCATTGGACCTCCACTTGTATTTTATAATGATAATTGAAGCATAAAAATAAGTAAAGAGGAAAGAGCAAAACTTAAGTGACAGAGCGAAAAATTTTAAAAGCAGTAGTTTAATTGACCAATCCCTAACTAAAAAAATTAAAAATGAAGCATCAAGTGAATGAAAAACAAATACGCCCTGACTTCACAAAACATAGAAATATTTTGTAAAATTACGGAGATTCTGATCAGGTGTAAGACTTCACAAAATTTAAGGGCAAAATTATGAGTATTCCGTACGGATTGATTCTTAACTTAATTGTTCTATTCTTTTTCATATTCGCACTCATAATAGCGGATACAAAAGTGAGATTGTTTTTAATATTGGCTATGGCTTTATTATTTATTCTGCCTCTTCTTATCCAGATTCCGGCGCTGTACTGGGTGTGCTTCACAGGAAGGGTAATCTTTGGCTTGGGGTGTTATATCTATATCAAATTCCACGGCTTTTTCTTGCCATAAGAAAGATTGAGACTGCCACGCTTCCTTCTGACAACCGCGCGTGGTCTGGATTGACCCCAAACGATATCCGGCCGGCAGCAGGTCATGCCGGGGCAGTGGGACTTTGTCCATTTCCAAGCAAGACCAGCATATACACTGCGGGCTTACGCCCTTGCACTTTGCATCTAGGAAATAGATCCGGCTATTTTGTAAAGGGCTTTAGTTTTTGACTGTAGCTAGAACGCTTTAACTTTCTTATCGCTTTTTCCTGGATTTGCCTGATTCTCTCACGCGTAACTTTGTATTGCTGCCCGACTTCTTCCAGGGTATGTTCGTTACCATCTCCCAGCCCAAATCTCATTTTTAAAACGTTTGCTTCTCTCTGGGTATGAGTTTTCAGCGCTTCCTCAATTTTCTCTCTCAAATTAATATGAATGACTTCATCGGGAGGCGAAAGGATATCCTTATCCTCGATAAAATCACTCAGACGACTTTCTTCTTCTCCTATCGGCGTCTCGAGTGAAAGGGGTACTTGGGCAATTTTTATGATTTTTTGTACTTTAATTACAGGTATATCCATCTTTTCCGCAACCTCTTCACGTGTTGGTTCTCTACCCTTTTCCTGGACAAGGCTTTTTGACACTCTATATAACTTGTGTATGACTTCGATCATATGCACAGGGATTCTTATCGTCCTTGCCTGATCAGCAATTGCACGTGTTATTGCCTGTCTTATCCACCAATGCGCATAAGTTGAAAATTTATACCCTCTTTTGTATTCAAATCTATCCACTGCTGTCATCAAGCCTATGTTTCCCTCCTGGATCAAATCAAGTAACTGGACTCCGTAGTTGCTGTATCTCTTGGCTATGGAAACCACGAGTCTTAAGTTAGAGGCGACAAGTTCTTTCTTTGCCCGATCGCAGATCTGCTCTCCTTTGGCGATGGTTTGCAGCGTTTTTTTTAATCCTTGTGAATTAAGACCGATCTCTTTCTTGTATATTCTTAGAAGCTTGTCGATTTTTTTGATCCTAAGTTTCAGTTCCTCTTCCACTTTCTTGCCCTTAACTTTAGGGAAAGAAGCATTCAACTCTTGCTTACTTGTTTCTAACCCGTCGATGACCTTTAACTTTTCGCGGAGACTCTCAATAATCTTTTCTCTATAAGAAGAACGGATATTAAGTTCCCTGATGAGGCGGCTCATTTTGACGATGAGACGCCCACGTCTAAAAGTATATTTCTTTGATGCAGGGATTTTTTCTAATTGGGTGCTTATCTTTCTTATTTCATTAATCTTGGCTAGAATCTTCTTTTCTTTTTCAAGTTTTCCTTTTGTGAATTCATCTTTGTTGGAATCGAACACAGCTTGGATGCTTCCATTTTCTTCATTGAATTCCTCTTCCAGTGAAAGAATTTCATTGTGGACAAATCGTGTTTTTGAAAGAGTTTTAATAATTATCTCTTCTCCTCTTTCTATTTCCTTTGCTACGTCTATTTCTCCCTCTCTTGTTAGCAGCTGAATGTTACCCATCTCTCTCATGTAGATTATGACAGGATCTAATGTTCGCTCCGGCGCCTCGAGCGAAACGCTAGAGGGGTTCCTCCTTTTATAGTGAACTTTCCTTTGTTTATCGAGAACTTTTATCCCGCGGTCATCCGCTTCCATGATCAATACTCCAATACGAAAAGAATTTTTAATGCTCTTATGGAACTCTCCAATTTTACATTAAATTTCTTCTTTTTCTTTTTTCTCTCTTTCTTCTCTCTCTTTTCCTTTCTCTTTTCTTTCTTGCCTCTCTCTCATATTTTTTCATTCATTATTCCTTTTTGGAATTTAATATTTGAACTCAACTTCTTACAATCTACTTAGGATATTTCTACTTATCAAGCGAGGCAGGTAATCGAATAGCCTGATATTAGCAAACAATCAGGAGGGTAAATTAGGCATCCTTCAGGCAGAATTTTCCTTTCTTTTGACTATGATCTTTAATGTCCGAGTGCCAGTTATCAGAAGCGTCTTCCACCCCCGAAATCTCCTCCACCTCGGCCGAAACCTCCTCCGCCTCGACTGTCATCACGACGAGGGCGGGCCTCATTGACTCTAAGAGTGCGCCCCTTCAAATCTTTGCCATCAAGCCCGGAGATCGCAGACTGGGCTTCGGAACTGTTGGACATCTCCACAAATCCGAATCCCCTCGGATCCCCAGTGAACTTGTCTGTGATGATTTTGGCAGATGTGACCTGCCCGAAGGCTTCAAAAGCCTTTCGCAAATCTTCTTCACTGGCCTCTCGCGGTAAATTCCCTACATAAATATTCATTCTGACTTCCTTTTAATATTGGACTTTTAATAAGGGAGGACATGTTTTTTTCCTATTGAAATTTTCCCTGATCCCTTATGATCCCTGTCTGTTCTTGCAACCGGACAGGTCTCTTCAATTTCAACATAAGTAATACTAGCACATAAAAAGTTTAAATTCAATTTAACCTGAAAGCAATCAAGACAATTTAAAATTATGGCGTGAAATGTTAATATTTAACAACATTTCTTAATTCAGATAATTCCCTGAGAAAATGGCACTTAATTATGCAGTATTTTTTCGTGTTTATTCCCTCCATCCCTCCATAGAGGGCAAAAGGATCACCATAACAGCCAGTATACCTATGGATAAAAAATAGCTATTCATGATTCGTACCTGCTATAACCCCAAAAAAGGGATTTATTTTCCCGGGATTGAAAACCAGATTTAACGAATTAAACAAACTCAACAGACAGAGCTGCTTAAGCGGAACAAAAAAAAACCCGGCAACGACCTACTCTCCCACTCTGTCCCCAGAGCAGTACCATCGGCACTAAAGAGCTTAACTTCCGTGTTCGGAATGGGAACGGGTGTTTCCTCTTTGTTATGGTTGCCGGGAAATTATCGATAAAATAGGTTCAATCCCTTTTTATTAAAGGAACAAACCCTTTTAAATTAATCGGCGGACCAAAAATTATGGTCTTTTTTGTCTTAATAAACTTTATGGTCAAGCCTCACGGTCTATTAGTACTGGTTAGCTCAATCCGTCACCGGACTTACACATCCAGCCTATCAACCTTGTAGTCTACAAGGGACCTTCAGCCCTTGCGGGTGGGAAATCTTATCTTGGGGCGAGCTTCCCGCTTATATGCCTTCAGCGGTTATCTCAACCGAACGTAGCTACCCAGCGATGCCCCTGGCGGGACAACTGGTACACTAGAGGTTCGTCCATTCCGGTCCTTTCGTACTAGGAACAGACCCCCTCAAATTTCCTACGCCTACTGCGGATAGGGACCGAACTGTCTCGCGACGTTCTAAACCCAGCTCACGTACCGCTTTAATGGGCGAACAGCCCAACCCTTGGGACCTGCTTCAGCCCCAGGAAGCGATGAGCCGACATCGAGGTGCCAAACAGGGCCGTCGATATGAGCTCTTGGGCCCTATTAGCCTGTTATCCCCGGCGTACCTTTTATCCGTTGAGCGACGGCCCTTCCATACGGGACCGCCGGATC